>ERZ791872.9-NODE-9-length-296846-cov-8.815550_pt1 | contig 296846 bp, 265 predicted proteins | sample MGYA00510279_ERZ791872 | MGnify/ENA primary metagenome ERZ791872 (study PRJEB30046, sample SAMN00792103) | human gut metagenome | study: EMG produced TPA metagenomics assembly of the A metagenome-wide association study of gut microbiota in type 2... | reverse complement strand
AATGCTCATGTACGGTAAGGAAGCAAGCAACCGAAAACAAGAGATAGACCGCCAGCACTACACTATTCCGAACCAAAGACCAAAAGATAAGCATTGTGGGAAAATCTAAACTTTTGGATTTTCCTACAATGCCAACTACGGCGGAATCCCTCCCACTCCTTATATCTTTCTGTATACATTGAATTTGTATTTAGTAAAATGCAGACAACACCACGGATCGGCTTTTGGTTGGACAATTCCAACCAAACACCACAGCAGACAGCAGAAAACATTCTGAACGCTAGGAAGCCGGTATGATTGTTACATATAAGGGGAAGAAAAATTTCTTTTAGGTACTTGCTTTCCTAAAACTGATGTGATACAATGATTTAATCCAGAAAAGGAGTAAAAAATATGCGGCAAGGTATTCTTAAATAAAACTATAATCAAATAGTGGGAACAAAGGATTATGATAGCTCCTTTTGTAGGGGCTTAGTTTTTTGTACCCAATTTAAGAATACTTTTGCCTTATCAATTTTGACATATCCCCAAAAACAGCAATCACAAACAGGTGTATGCTGTATATGTGTATGTCCGCAACTTATAATCCCCAGTGGTAAAAGTATTTTACTGCTGGGGATTTTTATGCCCTTTGGGGCTGTAAAGGGAGGACAATCACATGAAAATAATCAATATTGGAATTCTTGCCCATGTAGACGCTGGAAAGACGACCTTGACGGAGAGCCTGCTATATGCCAGCGGAGCCATTTCAGAACCGGGGAGCGTCGAAAAAGGGACAACGAGGACGGACACCATGTTTTTGGAGCGGCAGCGTGGGATTACCATTCAAGCGGCAGTCACTTCCTTCCAGTGGCACAGATGTAAAGTTAACATTGTGGATACGCCCGGCCACATGGATTTTTTGGCGGAGGTGTACCGCTCTTTGGCTGTTTTAGATGGGGCCATCTTGGTGATCTCCGCTAAAGATGGCGTGCAGGCCCAGACCCGTATTCTGTTCCATGCCCTGCGGAAAATGAACATTCCCACCGTTATCTTTATCAACAAGATCGACCAGGCTGGCGTTGATTTGCAGAGCGTGGTTCAGTCTGTTCGGGATAAGCTCTCCGCCGATATTATCATCAAGCAGACGGTGTCGCTGTCCCCGGAAATAGTCCTGGAGGAAAATACCGACATAGAAGCATGGGATGCGGTCATCGAAAATAACGATGAATTATTGGAAAAGTATATCGCAGGAGAACCAATCAGCCGGGAAAAACTTGCGCGGGAGGAACAGCAGCGGGTTCAAGACGCCTCCCTGTTCCCAGTCTATCATGGCAGCGCCAAAAATGGCCTTGGCATTCAACCGTTGATGGATGCGGTGACAGGGCTGTTCCAACCGATTGGGGAACAGGGGGGCGCCGCCCTATGCGGCAGCGTTTTCAAGGTTGAGTACACCGATTGCGGCCAGCGGCGTGTCTATCTACGGTTATACAGCGGAACGCTGCGCCTGCGGGATACGGTGGCCCTGGCCGGGAGAGAAAAGCTGAAAATCACAGAGATGCGTATTCCATCCAAAGGGGAAATTGTTCGGACAGACACCGCTTATCAGGGTGAAATTGTTATCCTTCCCAGCGACAGCGTGAGGTTAAACGATGTATTAGGGGACCAAACCCGGCTCCCTCGTAAAAGGTGGCGCGAGGACCCCCTCCCCATGCTGCGGACGACGATTGCGCCGAAAACGGCAGCGCAAAGAGAACGGCTGCTGGACGCTCTTACGCAACTTGCGGATACTGACCCGCTTTTGCGTTGCGAAGTGGATTCCATCACCCATGAGATCATTCTTTCTTTTTTGGGCCGGGTGCAGTTGGAGGTTGTTTCCGCTTTGCTGTCGGAAAAATACAAGCTTGAAACAGTGGTAAAGGAACCCTCCGTCATTTATATGGAGCGGCCGCTCAAAGCAGCCAGCCACACCATCCATATCGAGGTGCCGCCCAACCCGTTTTGGGCATCCATAGGACTGTCTGTTACACCACTCTCGCTTGGCTCCGGTGTACAATACGAGAGCCGGGTTTCGCTGGGATACTTGAACCAGAGTTTTCAAAACGCTGTCAGGGATGGTATCCGTTACGGGCTGGAGCAGGGCTTGTTCGGCTGGAACGTAACGGACTGTAAGATTTGCTTTGAATACGGGCTTTATTACAGTCCGGTCAGCACGCCGGCGGACTTCCGCTCATTGGCCCCGATTGTATTGGAACAGGCATTGAAGGAATCGGGGACGCAGCTGCTGGAACCTTATCTCTCCTTCATCCTCTATGCGCCCCAGGAATACCTTTCCAGGGCTTATCATGATGCACCGAAATACTGTGCCACCATCGAAACGGCCCAGGTAAAAAAGGATGAAGTTGTCTTTACTGGCGAGATTCCCGCCCGCTGTATACAGGCATACCGTACTGATCTGGCCTTTTACACCAACGGGCGGAGCGTATGCCTTACAGAGCTGAAAGGATATCAGGCCGCTGTCGGTCAGCCGGTCATCCAGCCCCGCCGTCCAAACAGCCGCCTGGACAAGGTGCGCCATATGTTTCAGAAGGTAATGTAAAGATACATAATCGTCAAGACGGCAACAATCAGAAGTTATGGAGGGTAACAATGGAATATAGTAAGGAAGATTTAATGGAAGCAAAAAAGCAAATTTGGGGAGTGGGAGAGAACATGGGAACAGAGGAAAGTAAAAAAATCTGGGAGGAGAACGCACAATTTTGGGATAATGCAATGGGTGACGAATCTAATGAATTTCACAGAGAGGTAGTGCGTCCCAAAGTAACGGAACTTCTATCTCCTAATCCTGCGGATTACATTTTGGATATTGCGTGTGGCAATGGAAATTATTCTTCGTATCTTGCACAAAGAGGCGCTTCGGTTGTCGCTTTTGATTACAGCAAAAAAATGATAGAATTGGCTAAAAGACGGCAATCACAATATGCAAAACAAATTGAATTTTGTGTGGCGGATGCGACCGATAGAAAAAGTATATTAGAATTAAAAAGAAATCGAGCCTTTACGAAAGCAGTTTCTAATATGGCAATTATGGATATTACGGATATTGAACCACTTCTTATGGCTGTTTATGAACTGTTGCAGGAAAGCGGAATTTTTGTCTTTGCAACGCAACACCCTTGTTTTGTCACGTTGACTGAAAAATATATGACACCGCACAGTTACTATGATATAGCGATTGAAGGGCAACCGAAAGAGCAGATTTATTATCATCGTTCCATACAAGATATTTTTAACCTTTGTTTTAGAGCTGGATTTGTCATTGATGGATTTTATGAAGAATGTTTTAAAACCAACAAAGAAATTCCTATGGTAATGATAGTAAGGCTTAAGAAGGTAAAACGTGATAGCTTAAAATAAATTCAAGTTTGTCGGGTAAATAGCAAACCCAGCCGAGCCAGTCAACGGTCAAGATGAACGGCGCATATGCGCAGCCGTTGACAGCCCCGCCCGCCTTTGCTGGTAGGCAATCAAGGGGCGACAGCAAGAAGTGCCACCGCCCCGCACTATTATTCAGAAAGGGGAATTTCCATGACCGACCAGATAGCCTATCAAGAATATATCCAGCGCAGGTACAACGCCTTTTGCAAGACTGTTATCCGCTGTGCCGCCTTGGACAAGATTTTGAAGCTTAAACGGCAATGGGAACGGCAAGTTTCCCTTGACTATCTGATGAACGAGAAGTTTGTCCAGTTTGCCGCGTCGGAGCCGGACGAGGAATACCCATTTACCGTCTGCGGTCAGACCGTCCTGCTCTGCAACGCCGCCCTTGCCGACGCGATCTCTGTTTTGCCGGAGCAGACGCGGGAAGAAATCCTGCGCTATTACTTTCTGCGCCAGCCGCAGCGCGTGATCGGCGCGTGTATTGGCCGGTCACGCAGCACAGCGGGGCGGCATATCCAGCTTGCCTTGCAGCGGCTACGCGAAGAAATGGGGGTGAGCCGGTATGAGTAGACTTCTCCCCTATGAAACAATCCTCAAAGCCCGTGAGGGCGACCCAGAAGCCGTGAACGCTGTCCTGCTCCACTACGCCGGATATATCCGCTATTTCTCAAAAGTGAACGGGCAGGTCAACGCCGAGGTGGAGGACTATGTAAAGCAGCGGTTAATTGACTGTCAATTCAAGTTCCGGCTTGACGAACCACCGGACAAGTCATAAAAACTGAATACCAGCCGCCACCGACGCGGCCAGCGAAAGCAGTAAGTCTTGAAAAAGATTTACTGCTTTTTTTGTTGTCCGGCTCCGCTCCCGGCCATTTTGCCCCCTGCCGGTTGTAGTAGTAAGCGAGGAGGGAATTTTTCTGCCCTGGTGTTTGGCATTTGGAGCATTTACCCGTAGTAGAGGGCAAAGAGAAAGGATTTCTCCAACACCGGGTAGAAACCACTGCGTCCGGTGTCATTTTAGCGAAAGCGGGCAGGAATGCCCTTTACAGGATTAGTAGTAGCAGAAAAAGAGAAACAAACTTTTGTGGTTGCAGTTTTCCAAAAAAGTGGCGGACGGAAGTGAGAGAAAGTTTGCAGTCACGGAGAGCAAGTTTCTACCACGGTGCCAAAATCCGCAATTCTGCAGTTTTGCCCCTCGCGGGAAACTTGTTGGGGAGTGCCTTCCCCAAACCCTGCTCATGCGCCCTTACGGGCGAGAAAGGAGGTCACACCATGCGAAAGAAATACAACACGCCCCACCGCAGCCGCGTTGTGAAAACCCGGCTGTCCGAAGATGAGTATGCCGACTTCACAGCGCGGCTTGCGCCCTATGGTATCAGCCAGTCCGAATTTCTCCGGCAGGCGATACGGCGGGCGACCATACGCCCGGTTGTCCATGTGTCGTCGGTCAATGACGAGTTGCTTTCCGCTGTCGGGAAGCTGACAGCCGAGTACGGCAGGATCGGCGGCAACCTCAATCAGATTGCCCGGTATCTGAACGAATACGGCGTACCCTACAACACCCTTTCCGGCGAGGTACGCGCCGCCATATCCGACCTTGCCGTCCTCAAGTATGAAGTCCTCAAGAAAGTAGGTGACGCGGTTGGCAACACTCAAGCATATCAACTCTAAAAACGCCGACTACGGAGCCGCCGAGCAATATCTTCTCTTTGAGCATGACGAGTTTACCATGAAGCCCGTCCTTGATGAAACCGGCAGGCTTATCCCCCGCGAGGACTACCGGCTGTCCACGCTGAACTGCGACGGGGAGGATTTTGCCGTTGCGTGTATGCGGGCCAATCTCCGCTATCAGAAAAACCAGCGGCGGGAAGATGTGAAAAGCCACCACTACATCATCAGCTTTGACCCGCGGGACGGGCCGGACAACGGCCTGACCGTAGACCGGGCGCAGGCGTTGGGGGAACAATTCTGTAAAGAGCATTTTCCCGGCCACCAGGCCCTTGTCTGCACCCACCCGGACGGGCATAACCACAGCGGCAACATTCATGTGCATATCGTCATAAACAGCCTGCGGATTGAGGAAGTGCCGTTCCTGCCCTACATGGACAGGCCGGCCGATACGAAAGTCGGCTGCAAGCACCGATGTACCGACGCTGCCCTGCGCTACTTCAAATCCGAAGTCATGGAGATGTGCCACCGGGAGGGGCTTTATCAAATCGACCTCTTGAACGGCAGCAAGAACCGCGTCACCGACCGGGAGTATTGGGCGCAGAAAAAGGGACAGGCCGCGCTGGACAAGCAGAACGCCCCCATGATTGCCGATAGTATCACGCCCCGGCAGACCAAGTTTGAAACGAACAAGGAGAAGCTGCGGCAGACCCTACGGAAAGCCCTTGCCACCGCCGCCAGCTTTGACGAGTTTTCCTCTCTGTTGCTGCAGGAGGGTGTGACCGTCAAGGAGAGCCGGGGGCGGCTTTCCTACCTCACGCCGGACAGGACAAAGCCAATTACCGCCCGGAAGCTGGGCGACGATTTTGACCGCGCCGCTGTCTTTGCCGTTTTAGAGCAAAACGCCGCCAGAGCAGCCGAAGCGCCAGCCAGATCCCCCGATCCCCCACGCACCATAAAAGACCGCTTGCAGGTTGCCAGAGCCGAGATAGCCGCCCCGAAACAGGACGGAGTGCAGCGGCTTGTGGACATTGAGCAGAAAATGGCCGAGGGCAAAGGCCGGGGCTATGAACGCTGGGCGAAGATACACAATCTGAAGCAGGCCGCCAAAACGCTGTCCGTCTACCAGCAATACGGCTTTACTTCCCCGGAGCAGTTAGAAGCCGCCGTTGACACCGCCTATCAGAAAATGCGCCAGACCAGCGGCGAACTGAAAGCACTGGAAACGAAGCTGCAAGGGAAAAAGAAGTTGCAGCGGCAGGTGTTGGCCTACGCCCAGACCAAGGCCGCCCGCGACGGGCTGCGGGCACAGAAATCCGAGAAAGCCCGCGCCGCATACCGGCAGGCCCATGAGAGCGATTTTATCATAGCCGACGCAGCAGCCCGGTATTTCAAGGCGCATGGCATTACCAAGCTGCCCGCCCGGAAAGCGTTGCAGGCCGAGATCGAGCAGCTTATCTCCGAGAAAGACGGCCTGTATAACACCTATCACGAACAGAAACAGCGGTTCAAGGAGTTGCAGACCGTCAAGCGGAACATCGACCAGATTTTGCGCCGGGACGAGCCGCACCGCAGAAAGGAGCAGAGCCATGAGCGATAACCTGCCCCACATGGACTACCGCCAGCACCGGCGGGCGCGGCGGCTGGTACATGAGTGCTGTAACTACGATGAGGGGAACTGCCTGCTATTGGACGACGGGGAGCCTTGCGTGTGCGTCCAGAGCATTTCCTTTTCCCTCATGTGCCACTGGTTCCGTGTGGCTGTCCTGCCCCTTGACGGGGAGCTGGCCGCAGCCCTCTTGTGCCGGGGAAGCCGGAAACGGTGTGCCGTCTGCGGGGCGGCCTTTGTCCCCAAATCCAACCGGGGAAAATACTGCCCCGACTGCGCCGGGCGCATGAAGAAAATCAAAGCCGCCGAGAGAAAGCGGAAACAAAGGCAGAGATGTCACGCTTTAGAGCCTTTCAAACCCGCATAAATCAAGGCTTTTTTCGTGGGTGTCAAAGGGTACGCGATACATTTATCCTTTTCCCCCGGAAACGGCGTTTTAATGCGTGACAATACGCCAAAATCAACCCGAACACAGGGAGGTGATCCTATCGCTGATTATATCAGGGCAGACACGCGGCTGCCCGCCTATCTGCCGTATCCCCGTTTCCTGCTGAAAATGGAGATTTCACAGACCGCCAAGCTGCTGTATTCGCTGCTGTTAGACCGTTCCACCCTCTCCCAGAAAAACAAGTGGCTGGACGACGAGGGCAGGATTTATATTATCTATCCCATCGCGGAGATAGCAGAAATACTGGATAAAGGCAGCACCACCATCAAGGGGGCGCTTAATGAACTGGACACGGCGGGGCTGTTGGAACGGGAACGGGGCGGCTTCTCCGCACCGAACCGGCTTTATGTCAAAGTACCGCCAGTGCCACAGGTACAGTTTTCAGACCAACTGATGGCCGGAAGTCCGCCCCTCATAGAGCCGGAAAACCGTCCTACTGATGGTCAGAAAACCGACCTTATGATGGTCGGAAAACCGTCCCCTAACCAAACTACTATAAACAACCTTACAGAGAGCCAAACAAAGGGAGTGAGTGGGGGGCCGTCCGCGCCCTATGGCCGATATGGAAATATTTTTCTGTCACAGACCGAATACGACGAGTTGCAGGCAGAGTACCCTGACAGGCTGGAACGGTTCATCGAGGAAATGAGCCGCTACCTTGCCGCCAACGGGAAAAGCTACCAGAACTATGCCGCCGCCCTGCGGATATGGGCGGGGAACGACAAAAAGGAAGCCCCTAAAAAGGGCATACCAGACTACTCATGCAAGGAGGGCGAGAGTTTATGAAGAATGAAATCAACGCGGTTTTGGAGAATATGACGACCACCATCCCGGAGCCGGAGGACTACACCGGCGAGGACGGTTTACTGTACTGCGGCAAGTGCCGCAAGCCGAAAGAAGCCTATTTTGCGCCGGATAAGGCCGCTATCTTCGGGCGCGACCGCCACCCGGCAGAGTGCGACTGCCAGAGAACCGCCCGCGAGGAACGGGAAGCCGCCGAAAAGCGGCGCAGACACCTTGACACCGTGGAAGAACTGAAACGCCGGGGCTTTACCGACCCCACCATGCGGGACTGGACTTTCGAGAACGACAACGGCAGGAACCCGCAGACCGGGCTTGCCCGCCGGTATGTGGAGCATTGGGAAGATATGCGGACAGACAATATCGGCTGCCTGTTCTGGGGCGGCGTAGGCACCGGCAAAAGCTACCTTGCAGGCTGTATCGCAAACGCCCTCATGGAGAAAGAAATCCCCGTCCGCATGACGAACTTTGCTCTTATCCTCAATGACCTTGCCGCCAGCTTTGAGGGGCGCAACGAGTACATTTCCCGCCTTTGTCGTTATCCGCTGCTGATCCTTGACGACTTCGGCATGGAACGCGGGACGGAATACGGGCTGGAACAGGTGTTCAATGTGATTGACAGCCGTTACCGCAGCGGCAAGCCGCTGATCGTCACGACCAACCTTACGCTGGACGACCTGCACAACCCGGAGGACACCGCCCATTCCCGGATTTATGACCGCCTGCTTTCCATGTGCGTCCCGGTACGCTTTACCGGCGACAACTTCCGGCAGGAAACCGCCAAGCGGAAAATGGAGAGCATGAAGAAACTGATTACCGACTGAAAGGAGTATTGCCTATGGCAGATAACAAGCAGCACGACACCCGCACCACCCGCCGCCCTGACTGTGTGACGGAAATCCGCATGGGCAATTCCGTCCTTGTCGTGTCCGGCTATTTCAAGAAAGACACCACAACCACAGCCGCCGACAAAATGGCGCGGGTACTGGAAGCGGAAGCCGCTGCTACACAGGAGCCGACTTATCCGGCGTGAACCGGGGCATGGAAAAGCGGCCATGCCAGGGAGCATGACCGCTGGAACGAAAATCGGAAGTGCTTTAGCAATTCTTAATCTCATTCTCTATAAAATAATTTGCAATTTCAAAGGCTTTTATTCTTCTCTTTGCCAATGTGATTTGTGATTTATAACGCTCGGAATTATCCTTTGATTCAAATGTTTTTACTGTTTCTCTTAGCTTGTGCAGAGTTGAATCAATTTGCCTTTTGGCCGCGGTTAATTCATCTATTGTATACTTCATGTTTTCTCCTTTAACTTCTGATTTTTTTGTTAAATCAGAGTATACCACGGAGTTATGAACTTTTCTACTGCAAATATGGGACGACAACCCATACCATAAAAATCGGAAAATTGAAAAGCTGTAAAGAAGCAAATTTAACGCTTTTGCCGCTGTACAGCCCCCGCCGTTCCGTGGTACAATGAAACCACGGAATAGTGGGGCTGGCTGTCGGAAACGGAGGATTTTATGTTAAGACAAGCCACCCAAAACCTCATTACCGCCCTTTATCCGAGATTGTCCCACGAGGATGAATTGCAAGGCGAGAGTAATTCCATATCGAACCAAAAAAGGATACTCGAAACCTACGCAAAACAGAACGGCTTTACCAATCTGCGCTGGTACACCGACGACGGTTTTTCCGGCGCGAACTTCCAGCGGCCCGGATTTCAAGCCATGCTTGCGGACATTGAAGCCGGGAAAGTGGGTACGGTCATCGTCAAGGACATGAGCCGGTTAGGGCGAAACTACTTGCAGGTAGGGTTTTACACGGAAATGCTGTTCCCTCAAAAGGGTGTGCGTTTTATCGCTGTCAACGATAATGTGGACAGTGCCAGCGAGGGCATGGACAACGATTTTACCCCGCTGCGAAATCTGTTCAATGAATGGCTGGTGAGAGATACGAGCAAGAAAATCAAGGCAGTGAAAAAGTCAAAAGGCATGAGCGGCAAGCCTGTTACCAGCAAGCCGGTTTACGGCTATGTGATGGACGAGGACGAGAATTTTATTATAGACGAGGAAGCCGCCCCGGTGGTGCAGCAGATTTACCAGCTTTGCCTTGCCGGGAACGGCCCGACCAAGATTGCCCGTATGCTGACGGAGCAGCAAATCCCCACGCCGGGGACGCTGGAATATCAGCGGACAGGCAGCACCCGCCGTTATCACCCAGGCTATGAGTGCAAATGGGCGACCAACACCGTCGTTCATATCCTCGAAAACCGAGAGTACACCGGATGTCTGGTGAACTTCAAAACGGAAAAGCCTTCTTATAAGGTCAAGCACAGCATAGAGAACCCCGTCGAGAAGCAGGCCATTTTCGAGAACCACCATGAGCCGATCATCGACAAGGAAACATGGGAACGGGTGCAGGAGTTACGCAAACAGCGCAAACGCCCGAACCGCTACGATGAAGTGGGGCTGTTCTCCGGGATTTTGTTCTGCGCCGACTGCGGCCATGTGCTGTATCAGCAGCGGTATCAGAACAAAGACCGCAAACAGGACTGCTACATCTGCGGCAGCTACAAGAAGCGCACCCGCAACTGTACGGCGCACTTTATCCGCACCGATCTGTTGACCGCTGGTGTCCTGGCAAATCTCCGGCAAGTGACCGAATACGCAGCCAAGCATGAGAGCCGGTTTGTGAAACTACTTGTCCAGCAGAACGAGATCGGCGGCAAGCGAAAGACCGCCGCAGCCATCAAGCAGCTTGAACAGGCGCAGGAACGCATTTCTGAAATCAGCCGCATTATCAAGCGGCTGTATGAGGACAATGTAAACGGCAAAATCAGCGATGAGCGTTTCATGGAACTGTCGGCTGACTACGAAGCCGAGCAAGCGGAGCTGAAAAAGAGAGCCGCCGCCCTGCAAGCCGAACTGGACAAGTCACAGGCAGCTACCGTCAACGCCGAGAAATTTATGGGCATTGTCCGCAAGCACCTTGCCTTTGAAGAACTGACCCCCACTCTCTTGCGGGAAATGATCGAGAAAATTGTGGTGCATGAGTGCAGCTATGATGAGAACGGCACCCGCAGGCAGGACATTGAGATTTATTACAGCTTTGTCGGCAAGATTGACTTGCCCGAATAACCGCCCGACCTATCCGACACAATGGCCAAGTGTCGGATAGGAACGGCAAAATTTTTTGCACTTCTATTGCTTCTTTATCACACATAAGCAAAGCCCCAGGGGATGTATTCGTCTACGATGATGACGTGATTATCCCAGGTTTCTCCAATGGCAATCTGTGGATTACGGTACAGCCACCCCGTGGATTTGGGGAGAATGTATCGGCCATTTATCACGATCCTTGCTTGCCTCCACCACATCAATACTTAGCGTTTTATCACTGGGTGCGCGATGTCTTTGAAGCTGATGCAGTTATCCATGTTGGTACCCATGGCTCTCTAGAATGGCTGCCCGGTAAGGGGGCTGGACTCAGCGCTAGTTGTTATCCGGAAATCGGCATTTCCAGTTTGCCAAATATTTACCCGTATTGGACAACCATTATTGGGGAAGGCATACAAGCCAAGCGGCGTAGTTCGGCTTGCTTAGTGGGTCACTTGTCGCCGCCGATGACGACAGCGGGCCTCTATGATGAGTTCGAAGAATTAGAGGCCTTACTCGATGAACATAGTCATTTTGAGCGGGAACATCCTGAAAGTGTCTCTACTCTAGGTGAAGTGATTCGAGAAAAGGCCATGGAGTGCCATCTCATCGATAAAGAACGAGGTTCTACCATGACGGTGGACGATATAATTACAGAGGTCCACGAAAAGCTGAGCGACTTGAAACATATGCAGATGCGCAATGGTTTGCACATCTTGGGGCAAGGTCCTGAAGGGGAAGCATTAGAAGAGTTTATTACTGCTATTGTAAGCACTCCTCAAGGTGAAATCGCGTCAGGCCTTGCCACCATCGCAGAAGAATTAGGTTATGATTGGTCTTATATGGCGGAACATGCTGGCGAAATTCATTCAGATGGTATACGATATAGTGTTACCATAGATCGAATTTGGAATGAATTGCGTAGCTTTGTAAGGCATGTGATCAATATACCAGATTATACAGTGCCCGAACGGTTAGAACCTTTGGCGAATGCGATCGTTCGAGAGTATATTCCAAAATTAGGTGACACCAAGAACGAGCTAACCTCTATTTCAAATGCCTTACAGGGCAGATATGTAGAGCCCGGTCCAGGTGGAGCCCCCTCGAGCGGTCAAGTCGACGTACTGCCTACGGGGCGTAACTTCTATGGTTTAGATGAAAGAGCTTTACCGACGAAGATAGCCTATCAATTAGGCATAGAGTTAGCAGATCAAGTTATCGCTGATTATATTTTGAATGAACAACGGTATCCTGAGACGATTGGCATCATCCTATGGGCTACGAGCAATTCTAGAAGTCATGGTCAGTGCTTGGGTGAGTTCCTTTACTTGTTAGGAGTTCGACCTAAATGGCAATCGGGCGGTCGCGTGTCAGGTTTAGAAGTGATTCCTTTAGAGGAATTGCAGCGCCCTCGCATCGATGTGATGGGCCGCATCAGTGGCCTCATTCGAGATATGATGCCTACTGCTATCGGCTGGCTCGACAAAGCCGTTGAAATGGTGGCAGAATTAGATGAGTCGTTGGAAGACAACTACGTGAAAAAGCATATTCACGATGATGTAGACTGGCTCGTTGAGCAAGGTGAGGACCCTCTATTGGCTACTAAAAAGGCTAGACTCCGCATCTTTGGCGATCCGCCCCAAGCTTATGGCACGGGTGTAGGTGCCTTGATTGAAGGCAAAAACTGGGAGTCTTTACAAGATATTGCTCAAGTTTATAGCCAGTGGAGTAGCTTTCACCTGCACAAGGACATTCCTCAGGACATGAGGCTATTCCAACGTCGATTAACCACGATGGATGTGACCATTAAGAACGAAGATAATCGAGAAACCCATATTATGAGTGCTGATGATTATTATAGTTATCATGGTGGTCTCATTGCAGCGGTGCGCACCGCAAAGGGCAGTGCGCCGCGCGCCTATGTGGGGGATAGCTCAGACCGCAGTCGTGTTGTGATGAGGCCTTTAGGTGACGAAATTCGCCGCGTCGTGCAAGGGGAAACGCAGAACCCTAAATTTATTCAAGCCATGATGAAACATGGCTACAAAGGGGCATCGGATATGTCGAATGTCGTATCCCATACCTTTGGTTGGGATGCTACGAGTGATGTCGTACCAGACTGGGTCTATGAAGGGTATGCTAATAAGTATGCTTTAGACAAGACGGTACAAGACTGGATGCGCAATGTAAATCCTTGGGCGTTGCAGCGCATTACAGAAATCTTATTAGAGGCTTCTCAGCGTGGTTATTGGGACGCATCCCCAGAGATATTACAAGATTTGCAGTCATTATTTATTTCCATGGAAGGGGTTATAGAAGGTCGTTAGTATGAAGCAAAGAATATCTATTATATGTACCATAGTAATGATGGTACTTCTAGTGGTCGGTTGTGGTCCTACGCAGACGGGGACAACGGGCACGACACATCAAGTTACGGATGGCACTGGTGTAACTGTTACGGTGCCTAGTGAGCCGAAGCGCATCGTCCCTATTGCTGCGAGTACAGAGGATATAGTGTTATCCTTGGTTGATCCGAGCCGAGTGGTAGCCGTTGGCACCGTGCCTAATAATGTACCTGATGAGTCTGCCAAGGTGGGGACGCATGTGAAAGCAACTGCTGAATCCATGCTTTCAGTACAACCTGATTTAGTATTAGTTCCAAACTGGATATCTCCAGATGCAATTGGGGAAATGCGGAATATGCAGATTCCCGTTTACGTCTATAAGACTCCGACTACGGTAGAAGAAGCAAAAGCAGTTATCCATGAAATTGCAGGACTCTTACACGCTTCGGATGAAAAGATGATTGCTAGCATGGATGCAGATTTGAAAACTGTCGAAGAGTTAGCAAATAAACATACCGGTGAACGCCCTGTAGTAGCATTTTATACGCAATTTGGTTTAACCGGTGGCAAAGGGTCAACCTTTGATGATATGACTAAATATCTGAAGGTTACCAATGCGGCCGCCCAATTAGGCTTGGGGCCTTTTGATAATGGGACGCGAGAGGATTTAATTAAAGCGAATCCAGACATTATCATCATCCCATCGGTGGCTTATACCTCGGATGGTACTACGCCAGCAACGGCAGAGCAACTCTATTCTGACCCTGCTTTGCAAGGTGTTAAGGCCATCGCCAATCGTCGTGTGTTCCTCGTAGATTCCTCGCAGGTCATGAGTTATTCTCAATTTATGACTCGTGCAATGGTTTCTATGGCACAAAATATATATAACAAATGATTTAGTGTGTGTGGAGGTTTTTATGAAAGTATCAAGAATGCAACGATTATCCATGTACATAGGGTTAGCTCTCGTATTTGGTAGCACATTGAGTGCTTCTAGTGTATTAGCTGTTGACGCTGGTGATGCGAAAGAAGCGCATACCATTGTTGTTACGGCGACTCGTAGTGAACAACAGCTTTCAGAAGTGCCAGCTAGTGTAGGCGTAGTAACAGGCGACGATATTCGTGAGCGCCATGCTACGAATATGAATGAAGCCTTGAACATCGTACCGGGCGTAGATATTAATACGTATGGTGGTGGCGTAGGTTACACGAACTCCAATGCATTCCGCATCAATGGGTCTGACCAAGTATTGTATTTGGTAGACGGCATCAATATGGGGGCGGCTGGTGTGAATCCGCCGATGACTATTTTGAAAGATATGTCTAGTATTGATCGCATTGAAGTTCAACGTGGTGCAGGCTCTACATTGTATGGTTCCGGTGCCATTGGTGGTGTAGTAAATGTAATCACTGCAAAACCTGAGCAAGGTGTACAAACTAAGCTTCGCGTGATGGGTGGCAGCAATGATTTAGAGCAATACGCAATTACCAACGAAGGTAGCCAAAATGATTGGTATTGGCGTGTAGGCGTACAAAAAGATATTATTGGTTCCTATAAAGATGGTCATGGCGTGCGCGTTCCGCAACATGGCAATAGCCACACTGCATCTTTCATGGTGGGCAATAAAATCAATGATAAGAACGATGTAAAAATATCTTACGATACATATCGTGGTGATGTAATGTATTCCGACCATTTGGGTGCCCTCAACCATATTCGTTATGGTAATGAAGCGAATGATTCCTTACGCGCGATTTGGAAGAACAAAATCAGCAATCGTTGGAGCCATCAATTATACTTGATGAACAATCATTATAAAACAACATACGATGGGTACTTAACAGATGTGAAGACTCGTGGTATTGGCGATCAAGTTACGTATAAAGCAAAAGACCATACTGTAGTAGGCGGCTTTGACTGGAGACAAGATAAGGTGCTTAATATGGGCGGCGTGAAGCTTACGAACACATCATACTTCATTCAAGATGAATGGAAATTTGCTCCTAAGTGGACTGTAACACCTGGTATCCGCGTTGACCATCATTCCTCCTTCGGTACGCATACATCTCCATCCATCAGCCTTGGCTATGATGTAAATGAGAAGACAAATGTGTATGCTGCGTATAAAGAGTACTTCTTAGCCCCTACACCATACCAATTATTTGATGGCTTCAATGGCAATCGCAATTTGAAACCGGAAACAGGTCATGAATTTGATTTAGGTGTACACCACAAATTCGGTAAAACATGGAATAGTAATCTTAGCTTCTTCAGCCGTAGTACGAAGGATAAAATCGGTTGGGTTATGACTGATCCAGCAAACTTTACAGGTCAATATCGCAATTTTGACACTGAAAAAGCTCGAGGCATCAATGCTGATGTGCGCAAACAATTGACGAACCACTTGTCCGCACGCCTTGGCTATACGTATACTCATATTGATGCGACACCAACTCGCAAAGCAAATCGCGATGGGTATGTGCCAAAACATGCTGTTAATGCAGGCCTTGATTACAACGATGCTAAATGGGATGCTCATTTGGACATCCGCGGTATCATTAATCGTCCTGGCCCTGCAGATAATGTATTCCCACGTAAAACGTACTGGTTGGCGGATATCAGCGCTAACTATCGTGTACGCGAAAATGTTACTATATTTGGTCGTATCAATAATATCTTTGATACATACTATGCAGAACAATCTAGCGTTCGTTGGGGCAACCCTGGTGACTGGTGGCCAGGTCAAGGTCGCAACTTCCGTCTAGGTGTAGAAGTGACTATCTAATAGATATAACTACTGCAATGGCTAATAGATATAACTACTGTAATGGTTCGATTATAAAGCTATACTAATAATTGATAGTTACATCATAGTTATTTGTATACCTTCAAAATGTAATCTATATCATGGTGAAAGAGCCTCTCGTTAGGCTCTTTCATTTTTATTATAATTTTTGATGATATATTGAGACCGCACTAAGCACCATGAGAGTTATTTTCAATAACCGATAAATTGGATATAGGTAAATAAGTATATGTTATAAAACTATAGATTTTCTATAGTAAAAGCTCTATAATATTATGTATCTATCTATAGGTATTCATAGTTTATGTTTTGTGATGTAAACGTATATTTGCTTGTATAGTAAATGTTTTGTTACTTTCACAGTTATCAAAACCTTCCCATGGAGAAGGTTGATTTTTAGAGGAGTTGGATCGAAATGAAACAACCAGAATTATCGCCGTATATGATGGCTCGCAAGCCGTCTGGCATTCGCCTAGGACAAATTAAATTCTTGGAACGTAAGAACCCACCTATCTTGGTGAATGGTTCTATTGGCAATGTAATGCGTCCTATGCATCCCGCCATGCAGCGTAGGTTGTTTGATTTGGGTGGTGTCAATAGCCCGTTCCACAATGGTATTGTGCCATATGTGCCAACTACGGGCACTGATGAGTGCCGTGAAGCATTTCTACATATTTTGCGCAGTCAAGGTTTTGATACGACAGGTCTTGATGTACTCGTGACAGACGGTGCATCAATGGCGATGGAAATTATCATGCTTGGCGTATGTGGTGGTGCCGGCGAAGAGGAACGTCCTCTCTTGATGTTCAATCCTTCTTATACAAATTATGATGCAGTGGGTCTTCGCATAGGTCGTAAAACTGTAACAGTAGAACGGGAGCTCAATGAAAATGGTGAGTTCGAATTGCCGTCCGTAGAGACTGTAGAGAAGCGCATTATCGACACAAAACCTGGGGCGTTGCTCATCATTCCTTATGACAATCCGACTGGTCAATTATTTAGCAAAGAAACACTTATTGAATATACTAAATTGTGCGTTAAACATAATTTATGGATTATCTCTGACGAAGCGTACCGTGAATTGGCTTATGAAAAAGGGAAAGAAACATCTAGCATTTGGGCTTTAACCGATAAAGATGTGCCTGGCATCGAAGGTCGCCGTATTAGCCTTGAAACAGCTAGTAAAGTTTGGAATGCGTGTGGGCTTCGCATTGGAGCCATCATTACAGATAATAAATTATGCTATGAAAAATCTGTTGCGGAATATACGGCAAACCTTAGCGCTAATACATTGGGCCAATATATCTTTGGCGCGTTGAAGCATGAATCCTATGCGCAGTTACACAATTGGTATGAGCAACAACGCGACTACTATCGTCAAATGATCTTTGAACTCCACAAAGGCTTCAAAGAGGTAGAACCGGACTTTATTGTGTCTCGCCCTGAAGCGTCTATTTACTTTGTAATCGACGTGAGAAAGGTGGCAAAACCTGGATTTGACGGCGTGGAATTTGCTTCCTGGTGTGCCGAACATGGTGCAGTAAGCCTTGATGACGGTAAGGAGTATACACTCCTCATGGCGCCGCTCAATGGTTTCTATAGCGGTAAAAACGGTGATAATAACCCTGGTAAAACACAATTGCGCGTATCTTTCTGTGAAAATCCAGAACTATTGCGCTTGGCTCCTGAATTATTATCTAAACTATTCAGAGCTTATGAAGCACAACGAAATGTATAAACGTAAAGAGTGCCATTCCCAAAAGGAAGGCACTCTTTTTGCATTGTAAGTTATCATTATGAGTTATATAGATACTATGTATGGTATAGTATTACATAAAAAAAAGCTATAATATTCAAAATTATAGCTCTTTTCGTTTTTCCCTAGATATGGTAAGTAGGGAAGGGCTTTTATTTACTTTCTTCATCATGATGCGGTCCCTTAGTACGTATTTCGACTGCCAGTTGCTCGCTAGGTATAGAGCTTTCTTCAGTTGATGGATATGAAGTGTCTTCTAAGATAACCGTTTCTAATAATTTGTCAATTTCATCAGACTGGATGGATACTTCTTTGTTGTACCATTCGCCAAATTCGCGAATTACCTCTTCGTTGCGACGAAAATAGGTATATTGGTCGATTTTACGCGATTCTACAAGTTCAGCATTTTCTAAAATGCTCATAAATGTAGAAATAGAAGATTGAGATACACCGCAGCGCTTTTGGATGCTCTTAACGCTCACACTATGTGGAAAATCGATAAGAGTTTTAGAGTGTACTTGTACACCGAATTCTTTCTCTGGGTGTTTTAGCCACAATATAATATCTAACCGATGCGGATTTGATAATGCTTTCAAGATTTTTAACGGGTCCATAGGGCCTCCTCTTAATTAAAAAATAACGAGTTCCCAACCTTGACCGTGGACTTGCATTATGCGGTCGTATTATACGCGTCTTGCTCCGTATAGGGTTTTTGCTACCTTTATCATACGCTACTTTCACCGTGAAAGCTAGGCTTACTTATAAATTTCACGAATTGATGAATTTTATTGCACTCATTTAGAACGGAAAGTATACATTAGTATTAATATATAATGAGTATATATGCAACCTGTAGAGACTTTTATAATATATTTCTGAAAAATATAGAATATATTCATCTTTCTGTGATAATTTTTAAAGGTATTTTGGTTCTAAATAGAGAAATATATATACTATATGAACTTATGTAAGTCTAAGCTTTCATTTAAAGGAGCTGAGTATATGGCAATTGATCGCAATGAAACATTTGATGTTATCGTTGTTGGCGCAGGGCCAGCGGGTTCTGCGGCAGCATTACGCTTAGCGGAGCAGAGGGTAAAAGTTTTACTTATCGAACGTGGAACCGCACCAGGTGCTAAAAATATGATGGGTGGACGCATCTATACACATTCTTTGGAGCGTCTTGTACCGGACTTTAGAGACCGTGCGCCGTTGGAACGAAAGGTAACAAAAGAGCGCATTTCTATAGGCACAGGTAATGAAATGACTACCATCGAGTATAGTTACGAAGATGGTGAACCTAATGAAGAATCCTACGTAGTATTGCGTGCTAAATTTGATAAATGGCTAGCAGAAGAGGCAGAGAAAAAAGGGGCTCTCCTCGTATCTAACGTACAGGTAACAGAGCTTATTACCGAAGGTGAAGGTAAACATCGCCGCGTAATAGGGGTTCGCTGTCACGATGACGAAGTATATGCAAAACTAGTTGTCATCGCAGAAGGTTCTAATACATTATTATTGGAACAGGCTGGTCTTACAGGCCCTACAGATCCAAAAACAATGGCTGTAGGGGTAAAAGAGGTATATAAACTCAAAAAAGAGGATCTTGAAAATCGCCTTATGCTATCTGGCGATGAGGGGATGGCGTGGCTTACATTGGGGGACATGACCGATGGCCTATTAGGTGGTGGCTTTATTTATACGAATAAAGACAGCCTTTCCGTAGGCATGGTTGTAGGCCTTGAAGATATCGGCAAAGCTACTAAATCGGTAGATGATATGCTGTTAGCTTTTACAAACCATCCAAGAATCGCACCACTATTAAAAAATGGTCAATTGAAGGAGCATAGTGCGCATCTCGTGCCAGAAGGCGGATTTAAAGCGCTGCCTAAGTTGGGCGGTAATGGGTATGTTATCGTCGGTGATGCGGCGCGCATGTGTATGAACCTGGGGTATACCATTCGTGGGATGGACCTCGCCATCGAATCTGGTATGTGTGCAGCGGATGCGGTTAACGTAGCCTTGCGCGATGAGAACATGGAGCGCGTTGCTAAATTGTATGAACGTCAAATCAAGAATTCTTGGCTATATAAGGACATGAAACTTTATAAAAATATGCCTGCCTTCCTCGCATCCAACCCTCGTATATTCAAAGAGTATCCAGCTCTTGTGAATAATGTGATGCGCGATGTATTCACTGTAAACGGTGATGGGGCAGTACCAATGATGAAAAAATTGATGAGTAGTGTAAGTGATGTAGGTTTAGTTACCTTGATTCGTGATGCCTGGAAAGGGGTGCGTTCCCTATGAAATTAGAAGAGCGCTTGGGCGCCAATAAATACTATGTAGATGAAACGTCTCCTCATATCATTGTGGATGGCGTTGGCTTTGGTCTGGAAGAGAAAATGAAACTCGTAAATGGCTGTCCTGCTGGTTTATATACATTACAAGAGAATGGCGATTTAGCCTTTGATTTCGCTGGTTGCCTTGAATGCGGTACCTGCCGTGTTCTCTGTGGCGAAACTATCGTAAAAACTTGGAAATATCCACGTAACGCTAAGGGCGTAGAATTTAGACAGGGGTGAGTGTATGGAGTTATTAGTATGTATCAAACAGGTTCCAGATACATCTGAGATTAAGCTGGATCCGGAAACGAATAATCTCATCCGCACAGGTCTGCCTAGTATTGTAAACCCTTATGATATGCATGCGTTAGAGGCAGCTCTTGCGGTAAAAGATCAATATGAAGGTAGCCGTGTAACCGTTGTCACTATGGGTCCTCCACAAGCAGAGGCGGCACTGCGCGAGTGTTTATCCCTCGGTGCAGATGATGCGGTGCTCATTACAGACCGTGCTTTTGGCGGTGCTGATACATTGGCGACAAGCTATACAATTGCCTCTGCCATTCGTCATATTCAACGTACCATGAATCGTGAGTTCCAAATCATTTTCTGCGGCAAGCAGGCTATCGATGGTGATACGGCTCAGGTAGGGCCTCAAATTGCGGAGGAATTGGGCATGGCGCAAGCTACCTATGCTTGTGAATTATCCGTAGACCAAGTAGCTCAAAAGGCGATTGTAAAACGAGAACATGAAAATGGTTATGAAATTGTGGAAGTTCCATTACCTTTATTGGTAACGGCTACGGCTGAACTCAATGAGCCGCGCCAACCAGGTCTTTGGAGCTCGATTTACGCTAAACGGTATACGATTACACATATTACATTGCGAGATATGCCGCATATTGATGAAAGCCGTATTGGTCTCAATGGCTCTCCTACACGTGTGCGCAAGGTATACCAACCACCGCTTCGAGGCAAGGTAGAAATGCTTTCATCCGTAGACGAAGGCGCTAAGAAAATTCTTGAATTAGCTTATAATATCAAGCCAGAAAAGTTTTCTCATCTATTAGTGCCCAGCGAAGATCTGGTTGAAGAGCCTCTAGATACCAACGATGAGGGCGTAGATGTAAAAGATCCTGTGCAGCGGGCTGCCTCTGTTGAAAGTGTATCCTCCAGTGAGTTTAAGGTTTTAGCAGCTGTTAAAGGTGAAGAAGGTTCCAAAGGAGGTGATCGATAATGGGAGTGACAAATTTTGATGAATATAGAGACGTTTTTGTCGTAGCGGATACCATCGATGACGTAGTGCATCCGGTTACATACGAACTTATCGGTCAAGCCCGTCGTATTGCCAAGGAATTGGGCCAACTCGTTCAAGTTATGCTGCTTGGCGAGAATGTTCAATCCGAGGCGGAGGAACTTGTGGCACATGGTGCGGATATTGTTCACGTTTTTGAAAGCCCTCTTTTGAAATACTATACAACAGACGGCTATACAAAGGTTTTGACGGACTTCTTTGAAGACCATAAGCCTAATATTCTTTTGATTGGCGCTACGAATAATGGTCGCGACCTAGCACCTCGTATGTCTGGTCGCATGAAAAACGGCGTCGTAGCTGACTGTACTATTTTGACAGTAGATACTGAGGAAGGTCTTGTAGAATGGACACGCCCTGCCTTGGGGGGGAATATTTTAGCTGAAATTATTTCCCCAAATCATCGCCCACAAATGGGTTCTGTCCGTCCTAATGTATTTAAAAAGCCTGAACGTATTGCAGATAGTTGGGGTCGCATTCAAATTGAACCATTCGACCTTAAACCTGAAGACATCCGTATGAAGCGTCTTGACTTCATTCCGTTCAGCAAAGCTGGGTACAACATTCAAGAAGCGGATATCATCGTAGCAGGTGGCCGTGGCATGGGGTCCAAAGAAAACTTTGATAAGCTTTACGAACTTGCCGATGCTATCGGCGGCGTTGTAGGTGCTACACGTCCTCTCGTTGAAAAAGGTTGGATTGAATTGCCATATCAAGTAGGCCAAACAGGTAAAACTGTAAGCCCTAAACTATACTTGGCATTCGGTATTTCCGGTGCTATTCAACACGTGAGCGGTATCTCTGGGGCTGACACAATCGTGGCTATCAACAACGATCCAAATGCAGAAATCTTCCAACACGCTAACTATGGGATAGTGGGGGATTGCATGGAAGTGTTAAATGATATGTTGGCGCATTTGAAATAAAAGACATAGTATTTGAGCTCTACTTATCAGACTAAATAAGACATAGGGATACCTATCTCAGCCTTCATGGGTACGCGTAGCGCCCAAGGCGGCTTCGAATAGGTATCCCTATTTGGCTTACTGCTGTTGTAGAGCTCAAATATTATCAGATTAAATACCACCTGCGCCGGCATATCATTTTAGAGCGAAGGAAAAAGCCCCCAAGGGGGCCTCGAATAGGTATCCCTATTTAGTTCACTGCTGTAGGACTCAAATACTATCGGATTAAATACTATCTGCGCTAATATATCATTTTTATTAGTATAGAGTGGTGGCTTAGAGTCCATTACATATTAAAGTGGTATAATTAGAGTATAGATTTAGTTCGGATTGATAAGGAGGTTTTTATGGCTCGTAATGTTTTTGTTACTGGTGCAACGTCTGGTATTGGTCTTTGTATTGCTGAGGCGTATGCAAAGTATGGTGATAATGTTTTGATTTCCGGACGTCGCGCTGAGGTGTTGGCTGAGGTACAGGGTCGTTTGTCTAAGGAATATGGCGTGCGCGTTGAAACTTTGGTTCTTGATGTGCGTAGTCGTGAGGATGTTGAAAGCAAGGTTCCAGCAGCAATTGAAGCGTTTGGTGGTGTTGATGTCCTTGTAAATAACGCAGGTCTTGCGCAAGGCTTAGATCCATTCCAAGATAGTACTGTTGATGATGCGGTAACTATGATTGATACGAATGTGAAAGGCCTTTTATATGTAACAAAGGCTGTACTACCTTATATGATTGATAAAAACGCAGGCCATATTGTGAATATGGGTTCTACTGCTGGTATATACGCATATCCAGGTGGTGCTGTTTACTGCGCTACAAAGGCCGCAGTTAAGATGTTGAGCGATGGTATTCGCATGGATACGATTGCAACGGATATTAAGGTTACAACCATTCAACCAGGTATCGTAGAGACTCCGTTTAGTGAAGTTCGCTTTCACGGTGATGCGGAAAAAGCTAAAGCCGTCTACGCCGGCATCGATGCAATCCAACCTGAGGATGTGGCGGATGTTGTACTATACGTAACAAACCAACCTAAACGCTTACAAATCTCTGATGTTACAATCATGGCGAACCAACAAGCAGCTGGGTTTATGGTGCATAAGAAATAAGACATCCTATGATTTAATGTGAAGCTGAGTAAAGGTCTCGTATGTTAACTAAGGAGGCAAAGCAAGTGCAATAAAGCCGGATACTCTTATTTATAAAGGAAAGGCATAAAAAATGAAAAAGTATATCGTTGTTACGGGAGCAAGTTCAGGCATAGGAGCAGCTACGGCAAAAGCTTTTGCACGCCGTGGAGAAAATTTGATCGTTATTGCACGTAGAGCAGAATTATTAGAAAATTTGAAAGGCGAGATTGCTAACATTTCGCCTGATTCAGACGTTATTGTAAAACCTTGTGATCTCTCGCGTAGCGAAAACGTTTTAGCGCTTTGGGATGACCTTAAAAGCTATGAGTTAAAGGCACTTATTAATAATGCAGGCTTTGGTGATTTTGGATTCATGGGCAATCATGATATTCAAAAAATGGTAAAAATGATAGATTTAAATGTAACTGCACTTGCGATACTTTCCAGTTTATTCGTGCGAGATTATAAATGTAAACAAACACAGTTGATAAATGTTTCCTCCGTGGGTGGATATTTTTTAGCGCCCGGAGTAGTACCCTATTGTGGCACAAAATTTTTTGTAAGTGCCTTCACAGAGGGCTTATATCATGAGCTTGCACAGGATGTAGATGCTAAAATGCAGGCTAAAATCTTAGCGCCTGCTGCTACTAAAAGCGAGTTCTGCGATGTAGCTTCAGGTAAAAGCGGATTTGATTACGATGCTTCATTTGAAAAGTATCATAGCAGTGAACAGACCGCAGATTTTTTGCTCACCCTTTATGATAGCGATGCATGTGTTGGCGAGGTGGATTTAACTAGCTTTGAGTTTAAGCTCAGCGGGCCAAAATTTAATTACCTAGCTGCTGCCAAATAGTAGATAGGGATGGATTATATATAAACATAGATACTCCTGATGAGCGTCTTAGCATCTATTTTGAATATATGTTTGTATAGTAGCTAATATAGAACTCAGGATTTTATATCAAAAATAACTACTTGAAATTCCCTATCATTTAGGGTATAATTATAAAATAAGTTTTGATAAAGAATATTTTGTAAAATATATTTATAAATTATAATATTCTTAATACATGTGTTGTGTTTGTACAGATGTATATGTAAAAGAGCGGAGATTATAATCATGTTGAAGAAATTTGTATTGATGGCTGTTGCTTGTGCTTGTGTAGGTTCTTATACTGTTGCGGGTGCTCAAGGTACTATTGATGTAAAACCAAATCAACCTAAATCTGTGGTAGCTCAACAAGAAGCGCCAATGGTTGGCATGCCAAACCCGTTTCATGAGTTTTCTACTGTAGATGAAGCGGCTAAATATATGAACATTACACCTCAAATGCCTAAGGTATTGCCTGTAGGTTATAACATTGAATCTGTAAGTACTATTGATAAGGATGTATTGCAAGTAGTTTATGTTTACCAAGCTGGTGAAGATGCTACTCGTAATCAAGCTGCAGGCAAACGCATCGTGTATCGCGTATCTAATGAAATAAAAGAAGATATTAGCGGCGATTATAGCGATTTTCGTGTAACAGCTAATGAAAAAGTAAACGGCACAAAGGTTATTTTCAAAGGTGGCAATAAAATGGTATATCTCATAGGTTGGACCAAAGACGGCCAAACTCATGGGATGTATTTCGAACGCCCTATAACTCGCGACATGGCGAAAGCAATCGTTGCTAATACAGTAGCTCCAAAACAACATACAAAATAATATACAAATTAATATACAAGTCCAGGCCTAATGGGATAGGCATGCGAGTTGTGGTGAAGCGCTCGCATGGACACTGTAAGGGTTTTATATAGAACGGCTCCTCATATGAGGGGCCGTTTTTGTTGGTATGCAAAACTTTCATAATGAGAATCACTCTAATATACCACTGCGGGTATACATATATATAAAGACTATTGATAAAATAGAAATATAGCTAATTTATGATAAAAGAAGGCAGGTGATGTATTGTATCGATTATTATTACAGCGTTTGGCGAGTATTATTGGTATTTTACTGGTCGTAACCATCGGTACATTTGTATTGATTAAACTATCTCCCATTGATCCCGTGGCGATGAAGTTTAATTTAGTAGGGGCTACACCTGATCCTGTATTAGTAGAACAGATACGAGAACAGTTGGGCCTCAATGACCCTTGGTGGCAGCAATATATACGCTGGCTAGGACAACTGGTGCGAGGCGACTTCGGTGAATCTATATTATATTCCCTGCCTGTTGCTACGCTTCTTGGTGGAGCGCTACCGAATACATTGGGACTCGTATCATTGGCGCTTTTGATGGGCGTAGTCGTAACGATACCGCTTGGTATGTTGTCGGCACGGTATCAGGATTCCTGGGGCGATCATGTGATTCGGCTATTTACGTTCTTCGCCTTGGCGATTCCGGGGTTCTGGGTAGGTCTCTTGCTATTGTATTTATTCGGCGTGAAGCTGCAGCTTGTATCGGTGACGAATACAAAGGGCTTTACCGTGTATATACTGCCGGCCTTGACGATTGCTCTTTGGATTTGCGGCTTATACATTCGCCGTCTGCGCAATGCTATTCTGGAGGTTGAGAAACAGCCCTTTGTACAGGGGGCCAGAGCTCTCGGTCTGCCGGAGTGGATGGTATATTGTCGCTATATCTTCCCTCATGTAGGTCTTATGTTATTACCTATGATGGGCGTTACGATGGGGGCCATGTTAGGCGGCTCCGCAGTTATTGAAACGGTGTTCTCCATCAAAGGCATAGGCTATATGATGGTACAGGGCATAACCGCCCGTGATTATGTATTGATGCAGGGCTATATCATCTGGATTACATTGGTGTTCATCGTAATCAACATCATCATCGATGTATTGAGTATCTGGCTTAATCCGAAACGAAGAGCCGCTATACAAGGAGGCTCTTATGAATAGACGAAAGCCTTATGGCCTATATATCATGCTTGTACTGGCAGTATTGTGGATTGTATTTTTCCTCTGCGCTCCGTACATCGCGCCTTATAATCCGGAGGCGACGAATGTAGCCGATAGGTTGCAGGATATCAGCAGCACTCATTGGCTCGGAACTGATCAGTTGGGCCGCGATGTGTGGTCTCGCATTCTTTATGGCGGGAAGGCGTCGTTGTGGATTGCTTTCACCATCATCGGCATCAGCGGAGCGATAGGCATCGTTATCGGCGGATTGGCGGGATTCTCTACGCCGCGCATTGACCGTTGGCTGTCGCGATTGATTGATTTGGTGCTGGGATTTCCGAATATGGTGATCGCCATTGCTTTCATCGGTATCATGGGACCAAGTATAACGAATGTGATCATCTCGCTGTGCATTACTAAATGGGCGGAATATGCGCGCATCACGAGGGGGCTCGTCCATATCGAACGCCATGCCGAGTATATTACCTTTGCTCGCATGTCCGGCGCTTCGAGGATTCGTATTTTATGGCGTTACATTCTGCCGAATGTGCTGCCGCCGCTATTAATTGTCATTATTCAACATTTAGGGGATGCCATCATTCTGGTGGCCAGTTTCTCGCTTATCGGCATCGGTGTGCAACCGCCTGACCCTGAATGGGGCGCGATCCTGTTGAGCTCCCGTGATTTTCTGCAAACCGCGCCTTGGCTATTAATCTATCCGGGGCTTGCGATTTTTATTACCGTTGTTCTGTTTAACTATATTGGTGATGCGTTGCGTGATGCCCTCGATGTATCACGATGACCGTATACAATATGAATGTTTTTAGTGAAAGCCTCATCACAATGAGGTGTGAAAAGGAGTATTTATGAAACGTTGGTTATTAGCATGTGTATCCATGCTGTGTATGGTGGCTCTCTTGGTGGGCTGCGGCAATGATACGGCTAAACAAGGCAAGCATCTGAATGTCGGCTTATATTGGTTCGGTGAAACATTAGATCCGACGCATGAATGGGATGCGTGGACCTTGACACGTATCGGGGCAGGGGAAACCTTGGCTACAGTGACACCAGATATGAAATTTACTGGACAATTAGCTGATTCCTGGGAAAATATTGATCCCACTACATGGAAATTCCATATCAGAGAAAATGTAAAATTCCACAATGGTACTGCGATGACACCTCAAAAGGTAAAAGAGTCCATCGAGTATACGATGAAACAAAGCCCTCGCTCTGCGAAGGCAGTTAAAATCGAATCCATTACCGTTGATGGTCAAAATTTGATCATTAAAACTACGGAACCTAATGGCTCCTTATTGTCCAGCTTGACTGAACCTGCATTCGTTATCATGGATACAGCGGATCTCAAAGATGTGGCGTCTAAACCGGTTCTCACAGGTCCGTACAAAATTACTTCTTTCACAAAGGGTGAAAGCATCGAGTTAACGGCATTCGCCGACTATTGGGGCGGCAAACCGGGCCTTGATTCTGTGACTGTAAAGGATATTGAAGACAATAATAAGCGTGCCATGGCGTTACAATCTAAAGACGTGGATGTTATTCAAAAGGTGGACTCCGCTAATCGCAGCTTGTTTAAAGAAGGATTCAACATGCAAGACGTGTCTGGTGTTCGCGTAATGATGTTAAAGGTTAATCATACGGAAGCCTCTCCGTTACATGATAAAAATGTACGTTCCGCTGTGGCTCATATCATCAATTACGATACGATGGCGAAAGTTATAGGCGGCGGTGCATTGGCAGGCGGTGCTCCATTCCCTCCTTCCGCAAACTTGGGCTATGACGGACTTTCAAATAAGGAAGTTACTGACCTTGCAAAAGCAAATGAATTATTGACCCAAGCGGGTTATGTGAAGAATGGCAACGGTATCTATGCAAAAGACGGCAAAGAATTGAAGTTGACCCTCGCAATTTGGGGCAAGGATACAAGCATGTATGAAGAAATTCAACAAGAATTGAAACAGGCGGGCATCGCAGTAGAACTCAGAAAATTGCAAAGTCCTAATGAAGTGGATACCCTCGGCGTAGACGCATTTGATTTGGTGGAACGCAATGTGGTGACCATGTCCACAAACGATCCTTACTGGTTCCTCAGCCTGTTCTATAAATCCGGTTCTAAAGCCAATGTGGGTGGTTATAACAATCCTCAAGTAGATGCATTAATCGACAAGTTGGCGGTTACATTCGATCAAAATGAACGGACGAACGTGGCTAAACAAGTACAGTCCATTTTGCTTGACGATGTGGCTGATATCTATTTGTTGTACCCTGCTGCGAATGTGGTTTCCACATCCAAGGTTAAAAATGTGCCAGTACATCCGATCGATTACTACTTATTAACAAAGGATTCTACTATTGAATAAATCTGATTGCATAGTATTTGACAATGTATCAATTTCATACGGTGCGGAACAGGCCGTACGCGATGTATCCTTTTCCGTGCGCACCGGTGAGGTGTTTGCCATCGTTGGTGAAAGTGGCTCCGGGAAATCGACGTTGATTCGCGCCGCCTTCGGTATACTGAAGAAAGCTACCATAAGTGGTCAAATTTTGCTGAACGGCGCGGATGTTACGACGTTGAGCGATAAGGATTGGCGACAAATGCGCGGCATGAGTACGTCGATGATTTTTCAGAATCCCAGTGCCTATTTGAACCCGGCTCGTACTGTGGAAAACCATTTCAAAGACTTGCTGCGCGCCCATGATGAATCGTATGATGTGAATCGCGTACTGCATATGTTACAGCTCGTCCACTTGACGGAAGGGGAACGTATTCTACAATCCTATCCGTTCCAACTGAGCGGCGGTATGCAACAACGCTTGGCGATTGCGTTAAGCCTGATTCTGAAACCGGACATTGTATTTGCTGATGAGCCGACCAGTGCTTTAGATATGCTGGTGCAATCGTCGGTATTGGACTTGCTGAAAGAAGTAACACAGGCCCTCGGGGCAACCGTGATTCTGGTGACCCATAACATCAAGGCGGCTGCGCGCATTGCGGACCGCATCGGTGTGATGAATAAAGGGCACCTTGTTGAAATGGGCGCTACCGAAGAGGTAATGGCGCATCCTAAAGATGACTATACACGTATACTGTTGGATTCCGTGATGAAAGTGGTGTAATATGATACAAGCTGAGCATATATGTAAATATTATATGAACCATAATCACACGGTGCATGCTGTTGAGGATGTATTCTTTACCATTGCTGAATATGAGCGGGTAGGCATCGCCGGCGGTAGCGGTTCCGGTAAAAGTACACTCCTTAGACTCATGGCGATGCTAGAAAAACCTACATCGGGTACATTGCGACTCTTCGACGAAGATATATCACAGATTCAAAACCATACGGAAATATATCGCTCGCTGCAGATGATGTTTCAAAATCCGTTGGCGATTATTCCGCCACGGATGAACTTGGAAGCCTTTCTACTTGAGCCGTACATTAACTATGGTCTTATGGACATGGCCGGAGCGAAGGAAGATATCCGCAAATGGATTCAACACGTGGATCTACCGGAATCGATTGTTCAGAAGTATCCTCATGAAGTAAGTGGTGGTCAACTGCAACGTGTTGTACTAGCACGAATCATGCTGATGCATCCAAAACTAGTACTCTTCGATGAACCTACATCAGCTCTTGATGCGGTGAATCAAAAACTAGTACTTGATTTATTACAAAAGCTACATAAGGAACAACCCTTCGGCTACGTGTTCGTCAGCCATGACATCGGGCTTTTACAAGCCGTAACAGACCGAATCATGGTTATGAAGGACGGACACATCGTAGAAACCATTGAATCTAAACGACTCAAAGAAGCGGTACACCCGTATACACAAGCACTAGTGGAAGCGAGTGTGTAGAAAACAAAGAGCCTCTGTTTGGAACAGGGGCTTTTACTTATATTGAGATTTATAAAGAAAAGTCATACACTATATAGTATATAAAATTTTTTGTATTTATATTTAGTTGGGGTTATGTGGGAGGTTTGATTATGAAGAGTGAAGATTTTGAGAGATTGATTAGAGGGAAAAATATTAATTTTTTAATTGGAGCTGGTGCTAGTACACCATTGTATCCAACATTATCATTACCTACAGAGATTATTGGTAATGATGAGTGTTCACTTGAAGATATTATTAGTCACCATTCACTATTTGAAGAGAGAAGGAACATACTTTATCTTTATTATTTTTTAAAGTGGATTAAAGTAATGGATGATGAGTCTTATGGAGATGAAGAGTCGGAAAAGCAGAAAGTAAAAGTTAATTATAAAAGGTTTATTTCTGCTATTACTCATTTTTTGCAAACTGAAGGTAGTGAGCGACCTAAGCGTGTCAATATATTTACAACAAATTATGATTTGATGTTTGAATGGACGTTGGATAAGTATATTCAAGATAATTCTTTAATATATTTTAATGATGGTGCAAGAGGTGTATTTTGTAGATATATAGATAGTAAAAACTATAATTTAAATGTTTCTCATAGTGGATATTACGATCGTTATATTAGAGAAATCCCAACTATAAATTTATTTAAAATGCATGGATCAGTATCTTGGACACAAGAAAATGATAAGATTAAGGTAGAGTTACCGAAAGAAACTCTAAAAGAAATCAATAAAGTTGCCGATAATCTAGGCTTTACTATAGATAATATAGAATTATTATTAAAGAAAGCATATAATAGCAATCTTGAAACCTTTATTAATAACTTCAATCAGATTGATATTAGGGGAGAATTAGAATTATTATTTCCTCTAAACTTTGGTCTGTTAGAATCATTTTATGAGAAGTATAAAAGACTTGCTATTATAAACCCTAATAAATACAAATTTCATGATACTGTTTTAGAGCAACATTATTATCAAATGATTAGGGCATTTAGTTATGAGTTAGAGAAGAAACAGTCAATATTAATTGTTTTTGGATTTTCTTTTGCCGATGAACATATCAAATCTATTTTTGAAAGATCTTTGTCTAATCCAGAGTTACAGGTTTTTATTCTTTCATATAGTAAATCATCTCAGGATAACTTGAAGGAAAAATTCAGAAATTATAAAAATATTGTGTTTTTACCCGAGCACATAATCAATAAAAAGGGAGATTACTCATATTTACTTCAGCTGATAGATTGTAGTGGGGAGAATGCTAATGATTAGCTATGTTGTAGGGAATGTAATAAGTATAGATGGAACAAAGATTTCTATCCTTATGAATGATCAATCTAATCTAGAAATGTTTCATCATAATGGTGAATATTATAATGGTGTATCTGTTGGAAGTTATATAGGAATTATTCGTGGATCTCATAAAATAATTGGCCGAGTTGAAAAAGAGTATTCGCAAGATAAGAGCAATAACCCCAATAATATGAAATACTTGGTGGATCGCTTTGAACGTATTTTAGAAATTTCTATTGTAGGAACGATTTATAATGGGCGCTTTGAGTTAGGTCAAAGATTGTTTCCTATGATTTTTAATGAAGTAGTATTATTAACTCAAAGTGAAATTTCACATATATTAACAGGTGGTTATCAATTAGATAGTAATAAATATAAGAGTATTTTTATTGGTAAGACTGTTGCTGAGGGAGTTTCAATTCGGTTACCATGGAGAAAACTATTTAATACACATATAGGTATTTTTGGTAATACTGGTAGTGGAAAGTCAAATACACTTGCTAAAGTATTTTCTAGTATATTTGATTTAGATATAAAAGGAAAAATTAATTTAGCAAAAAGTCAATTTTTTGTTCTTGATTTTAATGGTGAATATACTGATGATTTAATATTTTCAAGTAATAAAAAAAAACTTGAATTATCAACTCAACGTCGTTATACCAGTGATAAAATTCGAATTTCTGAAGAAAAGTTTTGGGATATAGAAACTTTAAGTATTTTGTATGCAGCAACAGAAAAAACTCAAAAACCTTTTTTAAATAATGCAGTTAAATATTTTTTTGATGAGAGTCAGGGGGTTACAAAAGAAAAACTCGTATCTGGTATAGGATCTGCATTTTATAATGTTTTTTCTTGTAATAATAATAAAGAAAGTTTAACTCTATTGCTTAAATGTTTAGAAGTGCTTGGGTTGTCATTAGATCAAATTGATAATGAATCAAGGATGCCTAGTCATCAAGAATTTTGGCTATGGCTAAAGGCATCTTGGCGATTTGATACATATTGTATAGATGGCATATATTTTAATAAGTCTGAGGTAAAATCCAAAGTTAAAAATGAACGAACTTCATTTGAATCGGCGATAAATAGTTTGGTTGATAATTGTGAATTAAGTCTTACGGATAAGTTAAAAGTTGCAGTTTATTGTCAAATGATATATGGAATATCATATGGAAGAGTTCAGTATGATCATATTAGTCCGTTAATGAATAGGATTGAAGCGAATTCAAATTGGATTGATAAGATTATTGAGGTTGATATATCAAATTCTGAATGGAAAACTATCAATGTTATATCATTAAAAAACTGTAATATTGATGCAAAGAAAACTATTCCACTTTTACTTTGTAAGTCATTATATGATAGTCATAAAGAACTTTCTCGTCAAAATGAAACTATTGAAAAAACTATTCATTTGATAATTGATGAGGCCCATAATATTTTATCTGAATCTTCAAATAGAGAGTCAGAGAGTTGGAAAGATTATCGTCTTGAAACGTTTGAAGAAATTATCAAAGAGGGAAGAAAGTTTGGGGTTTATTTAACTATAGCAAGTCAGAGACCAGCAGATATATCATCTACAATTATATCTCAACTTCATAATAACTTTATTCATCGGTTAGTTAATGAACAAGATTTACGTATGATAGCAAGCTCAGTTAGTTCGTTAGACTCGATTTCTAGGAGTCAATTACCTACGTTAGCTGCGGGACAATGTATTATTAGTGGTACTAGTTTTGATATGCCTTTACTGATTCAAATAGAACCATTAGAAAAAGATAGAGCTCCAAAGAGTGAGAGTGCAGATTTAGATAATCTATGGCGATTTACACCGAGTACTGAATAATTTTTTAATCTTTCTTCACAATCCTCTCTTATCATAAAAGAAATCATATGTTATCTTTCAGAAAGAGAGGTCTGATTATGACAGCAGTAAAGCATGAATGGCGTAAGCACGAAAAGGAATTGTATTGTCCGAAGCAGCAGGCGGTGCAGGTTATGGTGCCGAGCATGAAGTTCCTCGTGCTGGACGGCGTAGGGAATCCTAATCATGCGGCCTTTGCCGATGATATCGAGGCGTTATATTCGTTGTCCTACGGAATAAAGATGTTGCCGAAAAAGGGCGTGACGCCGGATGGGTACTTTGATTACACCGTGTATCCGCTGGAGGCGCTCTGGAAGCAGATTGAGCATACGAAGCAATTTGATAAGAATAATTTGCAATATCGGGTGATGATCAGACAACCTGATTTTGTGACTCCTGACGTGTTGGAGGCGGCCATTATTAATGTGTCCAAGAAAAAATCGTTGCCTCGATTTAAGGACGTTCGACTTGAATCGATAGAGGATGGTGACTGCGTACAGATATTGCATATCGGACCTTATGACAATGAACCGGAATCGTTTATGAAAGTAGATGAATTATGTACTGCTCATAACTTGCAACGTGTTAACGACGAGTGGCATCGGGAAATCTACTTGTCCGATGCACGAAAGGTGGAGCCTGCAAAATTGAAGACTGTACTGCGCGTGCAAGTGAAAAAGGGATAGTATAAAGCTGTCATATTAAACTTAATCGGATTTATGAAGGAGGCGCCTTATGGATCTGAATAGTTTTTTCTTATTATTCCCGAGCATTTTTATGTTGCACGAATTTGAGGAGATTCTTTTATTTCCGAAATTTATGCGAAGAAATCCAAAACTACAACAGCAATTTTTAGCGTCCGCTTTTACACCGTTCAGATTCAATGCCATCGTCTGTCAGGAATTCATACTCCTGTTGATTGTGCTGGGCTTGAGTATTTATTTTGAAAGCTTCGACATTTACATCACCGTCATCATAGCGTATATATACCATGTGATTGGGCATATATTCCAAAGTATTTTCCTGCGACAGTATATACCGGGCGTTCTTAGTGGTATCATCACGGCCGGTTATTGTACTTGCCGAATCTATGATGCGGTATCGGCAAACTATTGGCTTTTGGCGTATTCGTTCATAACATTGCTGCTTATCCTTGTAAACATTGCGGTGAGTTTTAAAATATTACAGACGTTACAAAAACCATCTGATTAGACTGTGAACGGAAAGCTTTCACAGATAATAGACATATTGTTAAATAAAGCGGCTTCTCCATGAGGGGCCGCTTTCGGCATATAAAAAGGTCATCAACAGTGTGTCGATGACCTCTCAATAGGTAATATACTATTATGCAATTTCTGCTTTCAAATCGATAACGTGTTTACATGCTATGCATCCCGGGCAGTCACAGAATTCAGCGCCTTTTGCCTTAATGTCTTTAGCGTGTTGTAATAGATTAGCTGCGCCTTCTGCACCAAGAATTTGTGTACCAAGTTCAGAGCCTGCAAAGCCGATTGTTTCGTCGATGAGTGCAATGTTTTGCTCCGCAACGGATACGAGTTGTTTTGTAAGTGCTTCTTGTTCAGGTTTGCCTTCTGCATTGATCCAAGATTGAGCGAATTCTTTTAATGTTGGATTGCTTGTAGGTGCATCTAATAAAGCTTGAACGAGTTCTTTTACTTGTGTATGTGTCATGATAGTCTCCTTTATATAACTACTAACTATAGCTTTGGAATAGTGCATTTAGTATCGTATGAGCATCTGTTCCTTTTCTTGAGTTCATTATAGCACCTACCATAATTTTGAATAGTAGAATGATTTGCGATAGATACTATCAAATGTGATAGATTTGTGATGATTACTGAGAAAATTTTTTGATATAATTTAATAATAAAAGCCGAATACCAAAAATTGGCGCAATGTATCTATATTGAAATCGTAGCTTTATTGAAAACGTAGCTTTACTGAATGAAAGATAGAATCAGATAGTCATAAACAAATTAGAATTTTAGGAGGAAAAGATAATGAAACATAAAGTAAAAGTAACAGTTTTAGACAAAAAGTTATATCCTGAACTACAACAGCAATACTGTGCAGATCCTGTTTCTGGTGTCTGTCCTTGTTATAATGTGGGTGACGAGTTCGTTTTTTACCGTGACGATGAGTGGGATGACTTTTGGCATATGGGATTGAACACATTGGTTAAAACGAACGGTAACAAGGATACTATTGCTGGTGGTCCGAAAATGCCGTTTTGCTCGGAAGCATGGAATGCTATTTCACGTTATATTTACACTGTTTACAAGGCGGTTCTATTATGAAAGGCTGGATGAAAAACGAAAATGAAATGATTACCTGCTGTTCAGATGGTACACGTCCGGTAATCTTCAAAATCGAGCGAGTTAATTACGAATAAGATATTGATAACTTCTAGTTTATCTGATTAATGTAATTTGAACTTATGGAGGTAGTAATGAATAAGATAACTTGCATATGTTTAGGTGTTAGAGACATGGAAAAATCAATAAAGTTCTATAGAGATGGTTTAGGATATAAGACTGACTGTAAAGAAAATAATCCGCCAGTAATATTTTTTGATACGGCAGGGACAAAATTTGAACTATTTCCTTTGGAACAATTAGCAAAAGATATTGATGAAAATAATCCACCAGCGGGAAATGGATTTGCCGGAATTACATTAGCTTATAATGTTGAACATAAAGAAGATGTTGATAATGTCATTGAATTAGTACGAAATACTGGGGGGAAAATTGTAAAAGAACCACAAGATGTTTTTTGGGGTGGTTATCATGCATATTTTGCTGATCCAGATGGATATTACTGGGAAGTTGCATGGGGTCCAAACTTTAAGTTTGATGAAAAGGGATTATTGAAATTTTAGTAGTTAATCTTGCTCAGGCGTGTCTTCGGCATCAGCTTATTATAGACTTAGAATCATGCTGTAACTAGTATTATATAGGCATTTGTTCTTTTAGTGATATAATTTACTTAATACATGTTGTTTGTTTATAGGGGAATGTATCATGAAAAAGATTATATGTGCACTGGCCACGCTAGCTTTCATAGGTTCTATTAATATTGTCTCCTCAGAGGACTTAATGCGGCTTCGTCTCAATGGTAATTCGATTTATGATCAGCCTTATGGTGATCGAAATGAGTTTCCTTGTCCAGATAGACTTGGAAGTTGTACTATGACTGATGAGGATTATAGAAGCACTCGTAAAGGTCAATCTCTAGAGGTGTTTGATAACCTATATGAGGCTAAGCAACATTTGAACTTTAAACCGCAGTTGCCAAGTGGTTTAGAGGGATTACGTTCCGTACATGTATCCATTGTGGATCACGATGTACTACAAGTGGTGTATGCCTATCATGAGCTTTTAAAAGGAACATATTTTGACCGTGTAGATGATATGCCAAAGTATATTAAGTATCGCGTATCGACTCTATCTGGTAATATTGCAGGCGATTATAAGGATTATGTGCCTCAGAAGACGGATATTGTGAATGGTATGACGGTAACCTATCGAATGGTAGATGACGCTGTTTACTTAGCATCTTGGGAACATGAAGGACAAAATCATGTGTTCTTATTTAATGAGCCAGTTTCTGTTGAGCGTGCTAGAGAAATGATTAACAGTGTAGGTACTAATTAAGTTTATTGCTGTACTATCTTTTTAAGCCTGATTAGCTTATAATTTACATATAAAGAGAGCCCATTAACGTGATTAGGGCGTTAGGCTCATCTAAAACTGAACAAAATTATGATGACGCCTAACGTGTTAGAGGACTGCACTCCTCTATACGTTAGGCGTTTATCGTTGTACTACTTAACTAGTGCAATGATAGTGACTACTGATAACAGAACTATGATAATTACATAGGTAACTTCATGATTTGTCATAGTATCACCTCCTCGCGGAGATGAACCTAACTCACGTCAACAGACTCTCTTCGTAATAAGTATAGCAAAATACTCTTTACACAAATAGCGATATACAGTCCTCTTTGGTGTGCTTCATATTAAAAATAACGGAGCTTATATGAACGCAGATAATTATAAGATTTCAACGTTGCCATATATAGAAAATGCTAGCAATGAGATAATGGAAAAGTACAATATAAAAGCGCAATATGAAACAGAACCGCCTCATGGAGATGCTATATATTCTATTTCTATAAAGGGGAAAGCATTGCCGTTTTGGATTTATGGTAGGGATGTTACTTTCATAGGTAGTAGTATGGTTATGGTAGAGTCTGTAAGATGCAAGACCTGGGATCCTATTGAAACCATCATTATTGATTTAGAGAATGATGTGTATGCTAGTTTAAAGGAATGGTATACAGATATTTCATTTGTTAATAATCGAATAGAACTTACTAATCAAGTTGTAAAAATGGATAAGAGAATACTAAATAATTTTGAGCATTTAGAGTGGATAAGCTTTTTAGATTGATTGCGTAGAGGATTTATTGACTACACTATAGTGAAGTGTTATTCTATATATGACAAGGGATGTCAATATGTGACATAGTCTCATATGAACGAAAAAATAGCAGGGTGGCAGCCCTGCTATTTTTATTGTGCTAGTTACTAACGAGAATGGGGTTATAGGACAAAACGTGTTGGTTTTATAGGCGATGGAGCCAGTAAATTACTGGCTCCATCGCTATTTTAAGTTCTTTTGATAAACTTAGAGGGTGGACAAAATGTGTTAGTAAAAAGTCCCAAAACCCTTGATTTTACTGGCTTCAATAAGGTTATATCTTCTTAGAAAATCGTGTTCTAAGTGGAGGGAATAATCATGCTGGTAAGATGTATAAATTGTGGATTTTCTTGTCAAAAATATGGGAAAACTAAAGCTGGATCACAACGATGGCATTGTAAGCAGTGTAACATCACCTTTACACAAACTATTGATAATACTACTAAATGTTTTCATCGATTTCTAAATTGGTTATTTAGTAAAGAAACACAACAGGACATGCCTGGGCAGGGCCGTACATTTCGTAGACAGATAGCTGATTTCTGGCAAATATGGCCTATGCCGCCCAAAATTGAAACCTCGAGAGATGTGGTATTCGTTGATGGTATTTACTTAGCTAAAAAAGCTTGTATTTTGATCTGTTATGATGGTGAATATGTATTAGGGTGGTATTTATGTAGGTCAGAACAGTCTCGCTCATGGCAAGCTCTTATGCAGCGAATAGCGACCCCCATTGTGGTCGTTTCTGATGGTGGACCTGGTCTTAGAAAAGCATTAAAAAAAGTTTGGCGTACCGCCAAGCTTCAACGTTGTATTGTTCATGCCGTATGGCAAGTACATCGTTACACTACTAGGCGGCCTAAGACATTAGCAGGCATTATGTTAAAAGATTTAGCAAGCGATTTATATAACGTAAAAACACAGGAAGATGCAAAAATATGGATTCAACGATTATTTAATTGGAGGGTGACTTTTAAAGAGTTTCTAAATGAAATGACACGTGATAGTAATGATAATTTAAGAGCTACGCATGAACGATTACTAAAAGCCTATAACTCTCTAGTGGTATTAATTAATACAGAGACAATGTTTCGATATTTAGATGAAACATTGGTGTTGGATAAAGAATGTCCGAGGACTAATAACCCTATTGAAGGCGGAGTAAACGCACAACTCAGACGTTTATTGCGTTACCATCGAGGAATGTCTGTAGAAAAACGTATAAAAGCGGTCTTTTGGTGGTGTTATTTACACTCACCAAGACCGCTTTCTGCAAAAGAAATACTTAAGGTAATGCCAACTGATGCAAGTATTTCTACAATATATAGTTCTATGAATGAAAGAGCCCAACTTCAAGGCATAATTCCAACTTGGGGGGATGCCATTTCTTGGGGTGATTTGCATAACTATGACAAATTATCTTTCAATGATTGGGATTAAAGTACCAACACGTTTTGTCCTATAACCCTTTTATCGTCTAGGTGCCAACCCATTTTCAGATGAGATATTAATAGGTCGAGGTATTACCTCTAGAATTAATATATTCCCTCGTGCTATATTACATATGAGTAGTATTTTTACGTTCATATGTATAAGGAGATACTCTATGTTTAACTTTTATAGTGAGTTATTATTACGTTTACAGAAACAATTTGTATCCGAACATGAATCTGATTTCAAATCTATTGAGGATTTGTTAGAAGCATTTATGACTCAATATAATCGTGGTGATTTTAATAATACGATAGAAATGAAATTACGTGATTTATATGAGGCTGCAGAAGAGGCTGATACGAATGAGAAATCAAGGAAGTTATACAATGAAATCCTTGCATTATGTCCAGATGAAGTAGATGCTAAACGAGAACTCATAGCCCTTGAGTTACATCCAAGCTTTCAAATTTATCAGTTGAAACAGCTAGTAGAATCGTTGAAAAAACCAAAGAAAATAGATTGGAATATAATAGAGACGCGTCCTTATATGCGTTGCCTCATCGACATGGGGATGATATATTTAGAATATAATATGTATAATGATGCGATTGCCTGCTTTACGCCAGTTTTTCACGGAGACAAGCAAGATCATTCGGGATTTCTTGTGTATATGATGGTTGCTTGTTGTGGAGCTGCCAACTGGGATCGCGGCCGCAAGGTATATCAGCGATATCTTGCATGTTGCGATGATATACAAAATGCATTTAATCAGGCTCCGGATATCATGTTGCCTATGCATATGCTGTATATTCTATTGGCTTTGCAGTGTGGTGAAAGCAAGATAGCCCATGATGTATTAGCAGATCTTGTTGATGAATATGAAGATATTGATTGGTTATTACAAGATGCAACGCGCTGGAACGATTTTGTAGAAGATCATTTAGAGGCTATTATGTATATGGTAGACCAAGTGAGCAACATAGATTCTGACCCACGAGAATTAATAAGCTTATATACTGCTATCTCATTTTTACCAACTCAATTAGTGGATTTTGAAAGTCCATTATGGCAGACTCTATATGATGCGTATGAACGTGTTACCGATCGAACTGTTATAAATCGGTACTCTAATGATAGTTATATGGGAAAACGCGAGTCCGCTCATATGAGCCCCGTAGAGGTTGCTAAAGGTGGGGCTTTGCGTGGAAATCCGGTATATGACAATATACGGTTCGGTGCACAAATTACACTTTCACAAGCCGGCCTATACACAGTAGATGATTTTAAAACAATTACTAAACAAGAAGTATTGATGCTACCGGGCATTGGTAAAAAAACAGTGGAACAACTAGAGCATAATGGTGTTATATTTAAAGCCTAAGATGTGACTTGAATTTAATAGCAATCCTAGGATAACGAAGGGCTATTTGTCTTTTTCATAATTAATATAATCCCTTTGATGAGTATCTTGGTACTGATCAAGGGGATTTTAAATTACTACAGGGTTGTACTAATTTTTGTCCTATAACCCCATTATTACGCTAATGTTAGAGCGTTGGGCTAGTTGCTAAATAAAAGGGCTAGAAAAGCGTCTAACCACTTGCAAATGTAGTAGGCGAATACATTTACCATGACGGCTAGCCAAAACAAATAAAATAGCTGCCACAAATACGAAATAGACATCGTAATTTATGACAGCTATTTTGGCAGTACATGGTCGATCTTATAGTGTAATTATTTAGTTATATTCTATTTTTTAAAAGCCTCACCGATGGAATAAATTCCGTCAAATAAGAAACCGAAGGCGATGAAATAGATAAATGCTTGTCCAGAAACGATCGGCTCGAATATAAGTAATAGGCCTAATAGTAAAAGAATTAGTGCAAGCCATTTTGCATTACGTCCCATGAGTGATACCATGCTGTCGGACTTTCTTGATTTAATGAAAATAAAGATGGCTTCAATTACCATCCAGACGCCGATTGTAATTGGGAGTACTAATGGTAGGAATGCAAATCCGCCGAATATTAAATAGATACCGAATAGAGCGTTGATAATACCGCCAATGAGATGCCAGCCGCTTCTCATTGCAGAAGGCAACCTAAAATAATTTATAATGCCACTGATTGCATTGGCAAAGAAGATGATAGACATAACCCAAGTGAATGCAAAGAGGTTAATAAGCGGATTTAATAGTAAGAATATCCCTAGGATAATACTTACAATACCCGACAAAATATAAAAGAATTTGTTTGAACCACTCATAATTATTCCTCCAATCTTTGGTACTGCTTATTTTCAGTATGCGTGAAATCATGGGGAATGTCAAATTGTAACGATAAAACTGTGCTTTCACAAAACTCACATGTCCATCCTGTTGACACAGTTCTATAGAATACCGTATAATACTTTTATATCTTAAATCAAGCGATGAACGGGTATAAAGGTTTACAAATCCTGCTTTCAGAGAGTTGCCGGCCGGTGTGAGGCAATAGAGGTTGTACGCTGACACTCTCCCGCGAGCTTCGGTGGCGAATACAGCAGTAGTCATCGACGGTGGTTCCGTTATACCCGAAACGAGTCCCAATTAGGGTGGTACCGTGTTATGAATATAACGCCCCTTTGAGCAACGACAGTTGTTCTGAGGGGCTTTTTTATTGTAAAAGTCTAGTAAAATTACTGATTTAATTGTATCTACTTAGGATTAGCCGAAATAGCGTTGAAATCGGCGGTTTTACTAGACTTTCACAATGAATAGATGTAATAAGGGAATATGTTTTATAGGATAAAAGGTGAAGATTATGGAACAGAATCGCGTATATTTCTTCGATACAACCCTTCGTGATGGGGAACAAACACCAGGTGTGTCTTTACAAACTCCTGAAAAAATTGAAATTGCGAAAGGCCTAGTACGCCTCGGCATCGACGTAATCGAGGCTGGCTTCCCAGCAGCATCCCCTGGGGATTTTGAAGCAGTACAAACAATTGCACGCGAAGTGAAAGGTGCAACAATTTGTGCGTTGGCACGTGCTAATGAAAAGGACGTACAAAAAGCGATTGATGCGTTGAAAGATGCGGAACGCAGCCGTTTACATGTGTTCATTGCTATTTCCGAACTTCATATGGAATATAAATTAAAAATGACTCGCCAAGAGGTTTTGGATAAGGTTAAATCTGTATTGGCGTATGCAAAAGGTAAAGTTGATGAAATCGAGTTTTCCGGTGAAGATGCAGCACGCTCTGATTTAGATTTCGCGTGCCAAGTATTTGGTGTTGCCATTGCTGGTGGTGCAACGATTATTAACGTACCAGATACAGTAGGTTACATGAACCCTAACGAATTTGGTGACAAAATCCGTTATATTAAAGAACATACACCAGGTATTGAAAATGCCATCATCTCTGTTCACTGCCATGACGACTTAGGCCTTGCCAATGCGAATACGTTAGCTGCTATTAAAGCAGGTGCACGTCAAGTAGAAGGCACAATTAATGGTCTAGGTGAACGTGCAGGTAATGTAGCAATTGAAGAGGTTGTTATGGCTCTTAAAACACGCCATGATTATTTCGATGACCTTCAAGTGAATATTGATACAAAACAATTTACGAAAGTATCTAAACTTGTGAGCCGTTTAACAGGTGTTGTAGTTCCTCCAAATAAACCAATCGTAGGTTCTAACGCCTTTGCTCATGAGTCTGGTATTCACCAACATGGTATGATGAGCAACCCTGAAACGTATGAAATCATGACGCCTGAGTCCGTAGGTGCTGAAAAAACAGATCTCGTATTAGGTAAACACTCTGGCCGTCATGCCTTTGCCGATCATTTGGCAAAACTTGGATTCCAATCTTTCACGGAAGAGAAAATCAATGATCTCTTCGGTAAATTCAAAGAATTGGCGGACCGCAAAAAACAAGTATACGATGATGATATCGTAGCCCTTGTAGTAGATAATCTTCACCACAAAAAAGCATTTGAACTCGTGGCTCAATACTACAAATTGGGCGAAAAAGGCTATGCCTATGCTGATGTTCGTCTCATGACTCCAGAAGGTGAAAAAGCTGATGCAGCCGTTGGTGATGGCCCAGTAGACGCATCCCTTAAAGCGGTTGAACGTGTGGTTGGCTTGCCAATTAGTTTGAAAGATTACCAAATCCGCGCTATAACAGCGGGTAAAGATGCCCTTGGGGAAGCAACTCTCAAGGTAGAATATAACGGTCGCTTGTACCATGGTCGTGGTATCAGCACCGATATCGTTAAATCAAGTGTAAATGCATATATTAATGCAGTAAACTCAGTATTCCTAGCTATGGAGCTAGAACAACAGGAGGAAGAATAATATGGGTATGACCATTACTGAAAAGAATATGGCTCGCCACGCGGGTCTTGATGTTGTAAAACCAGGCCAAATCATCGAATGTCATTTGGACGCTGTATTGATGAACGACATCACATTCCCACCGGCTCGCAAAGAGTTCTTAAAAATCGGCAAACCTGTATTTGATCGTCATAAAATCTACTTGGTGCCTGATCACTTCACGCCAAATAAAGATATTCAATCCGCTACACAAGCTAAGGTCATGCGCGACTTCGTACGCGAACACGGCATTACAAACTACTTTGAAGTAGGTAGAATGGGTATCGAGCACGTTATTTTGCCAGAAAAAGGTCTTATCGGTCCTGGCGAAATGATGATTGGTGCTGACTCCCATACTTGTACATATGGTGCAGTGAATGCATTCTCCACAGGCGTAGGCTCCACTGATGCGGGCGTTGCTATGGCGGAAGGTAAAACTTGGTTCAAAGTGCCTGAAACTATTAAGGTTGAGCTTATCGGCAAACCTAATAAATGGGTAACGGGGAAAGATGTAATTCTTGACTTAATCGGTCAAATCGGTGTAGACGGCGCTCGTTACATGGCTCTTGAATTCGCTGGTGAAGGTGTACAACATATGACTATGGCTGACCGTCTTACAATTTGTAACATGGCTATCGAAGCGGGTGGTAAATGTGGCGTATTCCCTTACGATGCAATTACTGAAGAATACATTAAAGGGCGCGTAAATCGTCCTGTAGAACCTATCAATGCCGACCCTGATGCAGTATATGCCCAAACTATTACAATCGATTTGTCCAAATTGCAGCCAGTTGTAGCATTCCCTCATTTGCCATCCAATACGCATTACATCAACGAAATCGACAAAGATATCAAGATCGACCAAGTTATCATTGGCTCCTGTACAAATGGCCGTTACGAAGACTTGGTAGCGGCTGCTGAAATCTTCAAAGGTCGCAAGGTGGCTCCATTCGTTCGTTGTATCGTAATCCCTGGTTCCCAAGATGTATACGACCAAGCTATGAAAGATGGTTTGTTAGACATCTTCATTCAAGCTGACTGCGCTGTGTCCACGCCAACATGTGGCCCTTGCCTAGGCGGTTATATGGGTATTATGGCTGCAGGGGAACGCACCGTTTCCACCACAAACCGTAACTTCCGTGGTCGTATGGGTCACGTTGATTCTGAGGTATATTTGGCAAGCCCTTACGTGGCGGCAGCAAGTGCTGTATTAGGCCGCATTGCAGGCCCTGAGGAGGTTTAATATGGATTTTGAAAGCAAGAAAATCTGGCGCTACGGCGACGATGTAGATACAGACGTAATCATTCCGGCTCGTTACTTGGCGATTGCCGATTGGAACGAATTGGCTGAACATGCGATGGAAGATATTGATACTACATTCGCTCCTAATGTGAAAGCTGGCGAAATCATGGTAGCTGGTAAAAACTTTGGTTGTGGTTCCTCCCGTGAACACGCCCCAGGCGTTATTAAAGCTAAAGGTGTGCCCGTGATCATTGCACACTCCTTTGCGCGTATCTTCTTCCGTAATGCTATCAACATCGGTTTACCAGTTGTGGAAATCGGTGAACAAGTTGATCGTATCGATGCAGGCGATGCAATCGGCGTAGACTTGTCTAAAGGTATCGTGTACAACTTGACGAAAAATGAACAATACCAAGGGACGGAGTTGCCACAATTCATTCAAGATATTGCGGCAGCCGGTGGTCTTGTAAGTTTTGCTAAAAACCGTAAGTAGCAGAATGAAACGAAACACGTATCTCAAGCCTCCAAAGCGAGCTAAGTCGGTTTCGACACGTGTTTCGTTTCCAACGATTCTACTTTTGTGTAGCAAAACTTAAAATTCCTCTAGCTAACAATATCTTGAATGGATTTGTGGCAGAGGGGGAGTGAGGAGCGAGCTAAGTCAGTCTTAAGGGATATGCCAGCTCTTGTCCCATTAAGTTCTATTGCGATTTCTTCGCAAAGGGCACTGAGGGAGAGCATGAGGTTTGCAATCTTTAACTATATATTGGAGAGGTAATATGAGCGAAAAGAATATCGTATTGATTCCTGGTGATGGTATCGGTACTGAGATTATTGCTGCAGCGAAGGCTGTGTGTGATGTGGCTTTTGAGAAAGCTAATGTAAAGGTTAATTGGATTGATAAAAAAGCGGGCGGTGCGTCTATTGATGCATATGGTGTGCCTTTGACTGAGGATACGATTGAGGCTTGTAAAGCTGCTGATGCTGTATTGCTTGGTGCTGTAGGCGGTCCTAAATGGGATAATGTGGATCCTTCTATCCGTCCTGAAAAAGCAATCCTTGGTCTTCGCAAGGAGCTTGGTTTGTTCTGTAACTTGCGTCCTGTAAAAATCTATCCATCTTTGCAAGAGTATTCCCCTCTTAAAAAGGAACTCGTTCAAGATGTAGATTTCGTTATCGTTCGTGAGTTGACTGGCGGTATTTACTTCGGTGAACGCGAAGAGGCACAAGGCGAAGGTGCTAACGAGTTTGCTTGGGATAAAGAAACATACAGCCGTTACGAAGTAGAGCGCATCATGGATATCGCTATGGAAACAGCTCGTAAACGTAACAAAAAGGTCGTATCCGTAGATAAAGCAAACGTATTGGCGTCTTCTCGTTTGTGGCGTAAAATCGCGCAAGAGAAAGCGGCTGCTAATCCAGATATTGCAACAGATTACTTCTATGTAGATAACACAGCGATGCAACTCGTTGTAAATCCTGCTCAGTTTGATGTTATCGTTACTACAAACTTGTTTGGCGATATCTTGTCCGATGAAGGCGCTGTAATCTCCGGTTCCATTGGGCTTTTACCATCTGCATCCATGGGTACAGGCACAGCGTTGTACGAGCCAATCCACGGCTCTGCACCAGATATTATGGGTCAAAACTTGGCGAACCCATTGGGCACAATCTTGTCCGCCGCTATGATGTGCCGTCATTCCCTTGATTTACCTCAAGTGGCTGATGCTATTGAACGTGCTGTGGAACAAGTGCTCGTTGATGGTTACCGTACAGGAGATATCTACCGCGAAGGCTTAAAACGAGTTGGTACCACAGAAATGGCACAAGCCGTAATTGAACGTTTATAAAAGCAATGAATTAAGATTCCTCAAATTTATTAACGTGAGTTACGTCATTTTCAAAATCGTATCATAAGTGTTAAAATACAGATATTATAATATATTTGTCTAATTAAATAAGAGAGGGTTGTAAGGCCCTCTCTTTTTTGTGGGACGCCTAGCGGTATGTGTAGTTGCTCTTCATATATTAGAGTGCTATATTGGTAGATGTGTGGGAAGATAGTCCTTAAGGAGGCCTTTATGAATTCTTCGATGTATCGAAATTTAACCATTACTGCTTTATTGATGGCATTAGCCATTATGATTCCTATTGTGATGCCTTTGAAAGTTGTGATTCCACCGGCATCGTATACATTGGCGAGTCACGTTCCTATATTCCTGGCTATGTTCTTGTCTAGAAAGATGGCGGCTTGTGTCGTGATAGGTTCTACGCTCGGCTTCTTTGTAGCAGGCTTCCCACTTGTTATCGTTATGCGTGCTGCATCTCATATCATCTTTGCCTTGATGGGGGCTTACTATATTAAACATCATCCAGGCGTATTAACAGGGGCTCTATCCTTTGTTGCGTTTAACCTTGCTTGTGCTATCGTTCACGCTATTGGTGAGGTACTAGCATGCCTATTGTTCTATACTACCACTACGATGCCAAACATTGATCTCATCTACGTTGTATTTGTTCTTGTAGGTGGCGGTACCATCGTTCATAGCTTGGTTGATGGATATATAGCATTATATATCTATAAAGCTATCCCTGGACTATCTAAATCGGGTAATAAATAATCATATAATTACATATACTCGTAACCACTCATGGGAAATCGATGTGTACTAATGTACGGCATGTGATTACCTATGAGTGGTTTTTATAATAATTCTCAAATCTGTACCTACAGATACAGACTTAATTATGCGATATGATTATAATAAAACCATAATTAATGACCGATTTATGTTGTATTCATTGATACAACATGGGGCCATATATTGGGGAATACCGGTGAAAGTTGCTTCTCTCATCTGTGGGCCTTTATAGACTCATTAAAAGATATGAGGTGAGTATATTTACTTTCACAGAACATGGAGGTTATTATGAGAAAGCACATTAAAAACAACGTATCATGGGTTGGTAAAATCGACTGGGAATTGCAAGAGTTTCACGGTTCTGATTACACCATTAATAATGGATCTAGCCAAAATGCCTATTTGATTGAAGAGGAGAAGACGGTCCTCATCGATACTGTATGGAAACCTCATTCCTCTGAGTTCATTGATAACTTGGAATCGGAAATCGATTTGAATACGATTGATTTCATCGTATGTAACCACGGCGAAGTGGATCACAGTGGTTCTTTGCCTGCGTTGATGGAGAAAATCCCTAATACGCCAATTTATTGTACCGAAAATGCAGTTAAGTCCTTGGTTGGCCAATATCATCATCCAGAATGGAATTTCAAAACTGTTAAAACAGGAGACTCCGTAGATATCGGAAACGGGAAATCCTTGGTATTCGTAGAAATGCGCATGCTTCACTGGCCTGATTCCATGGCGACGTACATGACAGGGGATAATATCTTGTTCTCCAACGATGCATTTGGTCAACATTTCGCTGTAGAGGAATTATGGGCAGATAAGGCTGATCAATGCCGTCTATGGGAAGAGGCAATGAAGTATTACGCTAATATCTTGAATCCGTTTTCTCCATTGGTAAAAGCTAAAGTTGAAGAAATTCAAAAGCTTAACTTGCCAATCGATATCATAGCTACTAGTCATGGTGCGATTTGGCGTGAAAATCCAATGCAAATCGTAGAAAAATACTATGAATGGTCTCAAGCGTACCAAGAGGATCAAATCACAATTGTATACGACACTATGTGGGACGGCACCAAGAAGTTGGCACATAAGATTGCTGAAGAAATTGCGAAACAATCCCCTGATACACGTGTTAAGATTTTCAATATTAGTAAAACCAATAAAAATGACATCATGACAGAAGTCTTTAAGTCTAAAGCTATTGCTGTAGGGTCCCCAACAGTAGGTAATAGCGTATTATCTTCCGTAGCTGGTTGGCTTGATTTCTTGCGTGAGTTGAAATTCAAAAATAAAAAGGCTGCTGTATTTGGTACCTATGGCTGGTCTGGTGAGTCTACAAAGGTACTCCGTGAAGAGTTGACTAAATACGGATTCTCTGTAGTAGAACCTGAAATCAAATGCAACTGGAACCCCGAAGAATCCGACTTTAATAAAGCAGAAGCACTTGTAAGTGCATTATTAGTATAATTACATATAATAAAGCAAGATTCTTGTTATAAAGCCCCTATCTTCATGAAGAGTAGGGGCTTTCTTTCTTTGATCATATACATAAAATATTGGTCAATATAAATTGTATTTGTCATGTTTATTCTCATAACATTCTCGTTATTGTCTTTTTGAGCATTGATTTGCATTGATAGATACTGCTACTATAGAAATATAAAATTATAATAAAATGAAAAGCTTTTGATTAAATATACAAAATAGTTTAATTCACATATAATTCATGAATTAAGTGTGAATGAGGTGTAATAAGGGTAAAAGGTATATTTTTCGTACTTATAAGGTGGTTATTTATTTATAAGTTATACAGTTTGTTACATGAGAAAAGTTTACAAAGTTGCGAAAAATTTAACTCATAAGGGAAAATAATGAGTAAAATTTATTTCCCTATAAAGCTAGGAATAAGGCGGATTCTGATAGGTATAAAAACTTGTTAATTTAATTTGTGTTAGAAAAAAGGGTTGTGTATATCGTAAAACTTTGATATGCTATGCGGGTAATCGACAATATAAATTTTTCTTAAACTGATATAGGGGTATTTCTTTATGCTAATTTAGAATATTCACCTGTTCAGACCGAGGTGAGAGACGGAACATAGAGAGAATGAAAAATTGTATTGTAATTTGGATGATTTTTTAATTTAGTGAGGGTGTAAGATGAGAGAAATGAAACATTCCAAAAAATTAGCGTTTGCTGTATTGGCTGCTGTCACTGCTGTTGGTGCGAATGTTAATCCGGTAGACGCTGCTTCTGTTGTAATGGACAACACTAATGTTGTTACAGGTGCTAATAATGCAGTTGCGTATGGTAGCGGTAATACTGTAAAAGAATCTGATGCAAACTTCCGTGATCGTGATTACGAAAATGAGCCAGATGATGCTACAAAGAAAACTGGTGACTGGAAAAGTAATTCTGTCGCTATTGGTGTTAATAACACTGCAGCAGGCACCTCTGCATTAGCAATGGGTAATTCTTCCAAAGCGTTGATGAATGAATCTATTGCTATTGGTCATTCTGCTGAAGCACAACGTACATGGTCTACTGCTATTGGTACACGTGCAAAGGCTTCCGAAGTTCGCTCACAAGCTCTTGGCTATGAAGCACTAGCGTCTGGCTATAAATCTAATGCGATTGGTTCTAGCGCACAAGCAACTAATAATCATTCTGTTGCTATGGGTTCCTCTGCCCTTGCATCTGGTGATCATGCTCAAGCATTTGGCGCTGGTGCACAGGCAACTAATGTGCGTTCTAATGCATTTGGTTCTGATGCGAGTGCTACAGCTGACTACGCTATGGCGATCGGTGATCATGCAAATGCAACACATTTAAACTCTATCGCATTAGGCACAGGTTCTACTACAAGTGAAGCTACAGCTCAAAGTAGTGCAACCATCGCTGGTCATACCTTTGGTGGCTTTGCTGGCGTAGGTTCTGCAGCTAATGGTTCCGTGTCCGTAGGTAAAGCTGGTGCTGAACGTCAAATTAAAAATGTTGCGGCTGGGGAAATCTCCGCTACATCTACAGATGCTGTAAACGGTAGCCAATTATATTCCGTAGCTAATGATTTACAAACACAAATCAACAATTCCACACCTGGTCAAATTAATAACAATATCAAAAACTTGACTAATCGTGTTGGCACTGTTGAAAGACGGGTTAACAAAGTAGGTGCAGGTTCCGCTGCATTGGCTGCATTGCATCCATTGGACTTCAACCCAGATGACAAATGGACAATTGCTGCTGGCTATGGTCACTACCATAATGCTAACTCCGCTGCGTTGGGTGCATTCTACCGCCCTAACGAAGATACAATGTTCTCTGTTGGTGGCACTGTAGGTACTGGCGAAACTCAATTGAACGCTGGCGTATCCATCCGTCTTGGTAAACGTTCTCCTGAATCCCGCTCTCGCGTAGCTATGGGTCGTGAAATTGCTGAATTGAACGCACGTCTTCAAGATATGGAAAACAAATATAATAACTTGTTACAAATCTTGACTCCACATGCAATTGATCCAAGCAAAACTGCTGAATTCCCAGATGTTCCTCGCAACCACTGGGCTTACCAATATATTAGCCAATTGGCTGGTAATGGTATCCTTGTTGGCTACCCTGATGGCACATTCAAAGGCGATGTTAAGATGACTCGTTACGAATTCGCTACAATGTTGTATCGTGCACTTCAAAATGGTGCTCCTATTGACGAAAACATGAAACGTGCATTGAATGAATTCGGTCCTGAATTACAAAATATTCGTCTTAACCACTTCCGTGTTGACCGTATTTCTGGTGATGATAACGATCGTCATAAAACTGAACGTGTTCGCGTTAACAACGAACCTAAAAACGAACGTGACGTATACGGTTCCCGTATATACAATAATCAATAGAATTAACTTTTCTAGCGTTTGTAAAAGTTCAAAACAGGATGTATCTTTGATACATCCTGTTTTTTTGTCTAAATTTTTTTGTGGTATTGTGCTTATTTTATAGGAATTCGTCAATTATGGTTAGACGGAATGAAATCATTGACTGAAATTTAAATTGTATTCTGCTTATTTTTATACAAACACTCTTTCGGTTGAGAATTTGGACCTTTTATTTATTTGATACTTAGTATGGTTGAGGGTTGGTCTATATATTACATTATTGCATATAAGATTTCCTTTATAGATATTATGATTTCATATAATATTTATGTAAATATATTGCAAATAAATACATATAGGTGTATAATTACTTTCATAAAATGAATTAATATACGTAGTTTGTGAATAAAATATAGATATGAGGGAAAGACCATGAAGGAATTTAGACAATTAACAGTAGCAGACACAGCAGAATATCATAAGGTATTAATCGACGGTTACGCAGCTATAAAAGACTATCCCATTAGCTTCGATGCCATTGATTTTACGGAAGAGGAATCTAAGGAATGGATTGAGAATTATCCTGTATACGGCTTGTATATTGATGGGCAATTAGTTAGTTCTATTACGTTTTGTATGCCTTGGGTGAAATACTCAACGCCGGATAAATATCCGCATATTGCTCATTTTGTAACGGCACCAGCTTTCAAAGGCAAAGGATATGCACGGGAAGTCTTGGGCTATGCAGAGGAGCTTTTAAAAGAACAGTTTAAAACACATATTGTTACATTAGGAACGGCTAAGGAGCATCCGTGGTTGCCTAAAATGTATGAATCCTTTGGGTTTACGGCGTATGATAAGGTTCATTTTAGAGGAAAACAGCATACAACTATATTATTTAAGAAAGAATTAAATTAATTAAGAAAGCGTTATATTAATTACGTAAATTACCTTGTACTCTATTTGAGTGTTTTATGCTCTGATCGCAGATCAGGGACATTCACTAAATTTAGATACAAGGTATTTTTTTTTGTAAGATTATGACTATTCAGTATATAATATATACATATAACGTATCTTTATGGTTATATGTGTTATGGATGATTTGTAGAAAGGATGTGTCCATATGTTGATTTTGTCAGGTATTTTAGTGATGGTCATCGGTCTGATGCTGCGCTTTAATGCCTTGTTAGTTGTCGTAGCCGCAGGTTTTGTAACGGGCCTTGCAGGTGGTCTCAGTATCAACGATATCGTTGGTGCCATTGGGGAGGCTTTCGTTAAAAATCGTTATATGTCATTATTTATTTTGATATTACCTGTTATTGGACTTATGGAACGTCACGGCTTACGTGAACGGGCAGAAATTTTGATTGGCAAGATCAACGCTGCTACTGCAGGGCGTATCTTTATGATTTATTTATTTGTGCGCCAAGTAACAGTAGCTTTTGGTATTAACATGTCTGGTATGGTTGCCATGGTTCGTCCATTAATCGCTCCCATGAGTGAAGCTGCGGTAGCTCAAGGTCGTCCAGTATCTCAACGTACACTTGATAAGGTGCGTGGTGTAGCTGCTTCTGCAGATAATATAGGTAACTTCTTTGGTCAAAACTTATTCCTTGCTGCTGGTGGGTTATTACTCATCAAAGGCGTTATGGAACAATTAGGTTATTCTGTAGAGTTAACAGATATGGTATTGTACGGATTGCCAACTGCTATTTGTGCATATATTGTTAACTTCATTCGCTTTATTATCTTTGATAAAACAATTCAAGCCTCTGTAGCTCGTGACGAAGCGGATATGAAAGCTGGTAAATTAGTACCTAATGAGTTAAATATTCTTGTTACACCAGAAGAATTTAAGAAGGAGGCTGAATAATATGTTAGAAATACTCTATAAAATGCAGCCCTTAGATTATGTATATCTTCTCGTAGGGATTATTCTATTTATCTTTGCTATTCAATCATTTTTAGATAAAGAACATAAATATCGCATTGGTACAGGCTTATTTTGGCTCTTATATAGCATATCCTTTATCTTTGGTTCTTATCTCTCCAAGGAAATTAATGGCTGGCTTGTAATTGCTATGGCAGCTATCGTATTAGTAAAACAACTCGGCAAAGGCCATTACTTTGAATCTCCTATCGAATTCAAAAAAGGCGAAGCTGTTCGTATTGGTAATGTTATCTTCGTACCAGCGTTACTTGTTGGTATTATTACATTCTTCATTGGTTTCTTTACTAAGTTAGGAGCTCTTGTTGGTCTAGGTATTGCCGCAATCATTGCTATGTGTGCTGCTCTTTATATTACAAAGGGCGAACTTAACCAAGGTTTCCATGAAGGCCGTCGACTTATCGATGCTATCAGTTGGACTGCTATTTTGTCCCAGTTATTAGCGGCTCTTGGGTATCTATTTAATTTGGCTGGCGTTGGTAAACTTATCTCCAGTGCAGTCGCAAGTGTAGTACCAGCAGATAATGTATTCCTCGTTGTTGTGGCTTACTGCATCGGTATGGTTATCTTTACAATGATTATGGGTAACGCGTTTGCCGCATTTGCGATGATTACAAGTGCCATCGGTATCCCAATGCTCGTTGTAGCTCATGGTGCTAACCCAGCAGCTGTCGGTGCTATTGCAATGCTTGCTGGCTATTGCGGTACTTTGATGACACCTATGGCGGCCAACTTTAATATTGTACCGGTAGCACTCCTTGAAATGCGCGATCAATACGGCGTTATTAAAGCACAACTTCCAATTGCATTGATTATGCTCGTATTGAATATTCTATTAATGTATTACTTTATTTAACCCTTTTGTGAAAGTACGATATGCTTATGAAACTATATGATATATCCTTCTAAGATTATGTATCATATTTGATTATTCTAATGAACCATAAGATATTGTTATGAGGTAGTGTGATGAAAACAATTTTAATTACCGGCTTTGATCCATTCGGCGGTGAACCTATTAATCCCGCTTGGGAAGCGGTAAAAACAATGGATGGTTATACTGATGGTGACTACAAGGTAGTGACTCAAATGGTTCCTACTATTCGTTATAAATCTGTTGATACTGTAAAAGCAGCGGCTGAAGAGTGCCAACCAGATTTCATTCTCTGTGTAGGTCAAGCAGGGGGTCGCCCAGATATTACAGTGGAACGCGTTGCTATTAACTGCGATGACTTCCGCATTCCGGACAATGGAGGCAACCAACCTGAAGATGAACCTGTTGTAGCCGATGGTCCTAGTGCCTATTTTGCAACGTTGCCAATTAAAAACATTGTTAACGCATTGCATCAAAATGGCATTCCTGCAAAGGTTTCTAATACAGCTGGTACCTTTGTATGCAATCACTTGATGTATGGCGTGTGTCATTATGCAGCACAAAAAGGCAATATTAAGGCGGGCTTCATGCACATTCCATACTTGCCATCCCAAGTGGTGGATAAACCAAATCAACCAAGTATGGCTGTTGAAACTGTACGTGCTACATTGGAAACTATCGTTCACGTATTAGCTTATGGTGAAAGCTACAAGGCACAAGATATTAACTATACAACACCTCACGAATAAAAATCTTACCAATACTAGTGTTTATTTAATACACATAATCTAAATAAAGCTCGAGTTATATCTAGAAACGATATAACTCGAGCTTTTTGTTGTACGCCGAATAGGCATGACTAAACCCTCAGTTAAATTGGGGGTCAGTAAAAATTCTTAGAGAAAAGGAAAGAACCTCCTAGTGCTAGAATGGAGTTGGTCTGGCAACCACAACATTTCAACATAGGAGGTTCAATGTCAATGAATGACGTAAAAAGCTTATCACATAGTAAATGGAGATGTAAATATCATATTGTTTTTGCACCAAAGTATAGAAGGCAAATAATTTATGGGATGTTTAAAAAGCAAAAGTAGCCTCATGATATTCGATAAACACGCAAATTTAAAATATAAGTATGGAAATAGACATTTTTGGTGTAGAGGATATTATGTGGATACGGTGGGACGATATGAAGGATCGATAAAAGAGTATATTCGCAATCAGTTACAAGAAGATATAGCACAAGATACATTAAACTTTAAAGAATATACCGACCCGTTTACGGGTGAGCCGGTAAAATAGGCAAAATAAAAGCCCCCGAGTAGGGGGCAGCCAGTGGTAATAGAGTGGTTGTCAGATCATTCAATGCTCTCTTTAGAGGGCCACTACTAGAGAAAGACCCTTATAGGGTCAGAGCAAACCACCCGTTTTACGGGTGGTTATGATTTTTACATATAGTTACGTTATAATAAATGAAAATGTTACTATTTGTGGAGTGTGAATAGGATGTATGAAATCGTAAATGAACCCAATTTAATAATTGCTTTTGATATGGATACAGAATTATCTCAATTTGGTGTGTTTGGCGTATATATTAAACAGGGCTACAATATTTGTGCTGGGTACATTGACCCTAGTGACTGGTCTGGTATTCATACCGGATACAAAGAATTAGTTGCGCTATATGCGAATTGCAAGGGGACAGCCACCTTTACTTATGTATTAACTGAAGAAGGGGATACCCTAACATTCTCGTTAGATCAAAAGGGTGCTCTAACGATGGAGATTAACATCTGTACCATTTATAATTATAAATGTCATATGATTATTGAAAGTTTAGATCAAACGTATTTGCCAAAGTTTATTGAGTTCTTTAAAGTGTTTTTAGAGAAAGAGCCGAAATAAAAAGAGTCGCATCAAAGGATGCGACTCTTTTGTGTACCCAGTTTCTATTTACAATTATTTTGTAACAACTTTAAGATCTACAGGGATTTTAGCTTCTACAGCTTCGCCTTTGATAATTTTTTGAGCTGTATCGATAGCGATTTTACCCATTTGGTCTGGTTGTTGAGCAATTGTTGCAGCCAATGTGCCGTCTTTAACAGCTTTGTCTGCATCAGCAGTACCGTCAAAGCCTACGATGAAGATTGTTTTGCCTGCGGATTTAGCTGCTTGGATAGCGCCCAATGCCATTTCGTCGTTATGAGCGAAGATAGCTTGTACATCAGGGTTAGCTTGCAAAATGTTTGTTGCTACGTTCAAACCTTTTGTACGGTCGAAGTCAGCACTTTGTTTTGCTACTACTGTTAAGTCTTTGTCAGCTACGTTGTGGAAACCTTGGCCGCGTTCACGTGTGGCGGAAGCACCAGGGATACCTTCGATTTCAGCTACTTTTGCAGCTTTGCCTACTTTATCAGCGATAAGTTGAGCCGCCATTTCGCCGCCTTTAACGTTATCGGAAGCGATATGAGCTACTACTTTGCCTTTGTCAGCAGAGCGGTCAACAGTGATTACAGGAATGTTTTTAGCATTTGCTGCTTCTACGGAAGTAGAGATAGCTGCAGAGTCTACAGGGTTGATGATCAATACAGAAACGCCGCTTTCAAGTAAGTCGGAAATATCGTTTGCTTGTTTTGCAGGGTCATTTTGAGCATCAACGATTTTAACTTTAAGACCAAGCGCTTTAGCTTGAGCCTCAACGCCTTCCTTCATAGTTACGAAGAATGGGTTGTTCAATGTGGAAACAGAGAAGCCGATTGTGCCGGATTTTTTGTCGCCGCCGTTATCAGCGCTTTTACCACAGCCTGCTACAAGACCGATAACCATGATAGCCATCGCCAACAGTAACAATAGTTTTTTCATAGGAACCTCCTAGGCTTTCTTGCGGTCTGCAAGAACCGCCAATAAAATGACAATACCTTTTACAACTTGTTGATAGAAACTGGAAACGTCGAGAATATTTAACCCGTTATTGAGGGTACCGATAATGAGGGCACCAATTAATGTGCCAACAATATGACCACGACCACCAGCAAGGCTTGTGCCGCCAAGAACTACCGCTGCAATAGCGTCAAGTTCGTAGCCTGCACCTGCTGTCGGTTGTGCAGAGTTAAGACGAGATGTAATGATTGCGCCGGCGATACCACAGAGCATACCCGTTAAGGCATACACGAAGATTTTAACGCGGTCAATCTTGATGCCAGCAATGTAACTAACCTTTTCACTACCACCTACGGCGTATGTTTTACGGCCTAACGATGTGCGGCTCAATACGAACCAGAGGATGATAAAAGCTAGGAACATTGTGATAGCTGGAACTGGAAGACCTGCAATATCCCCTTGGCCAAAGCCGTGGAATAGAGGATCTTGTGTAAGGCCAGAGATTGGGTTACCATCAGTGAATACTAAGGTAGCACCGCGATAGATGGTCATGGTCGCCAAGGTAGCGATAAATGGAGCTACGCGGCCATAGGTAATAACGAGACCGTTAATACCACCCAATACGAGACCCGCACCTGCGGCTAAGATGATAGCCAATACAGGGTCAGTACCAGTTACGATAAGGTTTGCCATCACTGCACTAGAGAGGGCAAGGATGGAACCAACGGATAAATCGATACCGCCTGTTAAGATGACGAAGGTCATACCGAAGGCGATGATCGCATTGATGGATACTTGGCGCAACAAGTTACGCAAGTTAGAGAATTCAAGGAAACTGTCGTTCATGACAGAGATAATTACAAATAATAGGATGAGGCCGATGAGGGGGCCTAATTTTTTTACATATTGTAGAGCTTTGCTGTCCATTATTGTCCTCCTGTGGCTAATGTCATAATCGATTCTGGTGTTGCATCGCTGCGGTCTAAGATACCTGCTACACGGCCTTCATGAATGACTATAACGCGGTCACTCATGCCCAGCACTTCCGGCAACTCAGAGGACACCATGATAATGGACACACCGTCATTCGTTAATTCGTTCATTAAATCATAAATATCACGTTTTGCGCCGATATCGATACCTCGCGTAGGCTCATCCATGATGATAATGGATGGTTTTTTGCCAACCCATTTTGCGATAACCACCTTTTGTTGGTTACCACCAGATAGGGACGATGCCGGTTCGTGAATAGATTGTGTTTTAACGCCCAGTTTTTTAGACAATTCGTCAGCAAAAGACGTAAGTTTGCCCTTATCTAGTACATGAGAGGGGCAAATTTCGCCAAGATTCGGCAATGTAATGTTAGAACCAATGGAGAAATCGAGGATCAAGCCTTCGCTCTTTCTATTTTCTGTGATGAAAGCAATGCCTGCCTTGATGGCATCTTCTGGTTTTTTACAGTTTAGAATAGAGCCGTTTACTGTTACGGTACCACCTTTGTGTTTATCTACACCGAAAATGGCGCGCATAATTTCTGTACGGCCAGCGCCCATAAGGCCTGCTACGCCGAGGATTTCACCTTTGCGCAAGGAGAAGGAGATGTCGTTGTCGAAACCTTCTGGTTTGAGGTTATCAACGCTCATCACTACTTCGCCTGGTGTTGTAGTGCGAGCAGGGTAGAACTCGTCGATGGAACGGCCTACCATGTGACGTACCACTTCGTCTACGGAAATATCAGCGGTAGGTTTAGTGATAATCGTGTGACCATCACGCATAACCGTGATGGTATCACATTCACTGAATACCTCTTCCATGCGGTGAGAGATATATACGATAGCCACGCCGCGTGCTTTCATTTTGCGCATCATGTTGAATAATGTCGCCGTTTCACGCTCTGTAAGGGCTGCTGTCGGTTCGTCCATGATGACAACCTTTGCATCTAACATCAAGATACGAAGGATTTCCGTCATTTGTTGGTGACCAACGGAGCAAAGGCCTGCCTCAGTCGTGAGCGGCAATTCGATGCCTAGTTCGCGGCATGTATTTTCTGCTTCAGCGAGCATCGCCTTTTTATCGAGCATACCAAATTTATTGCGCTTTGGTCTCATTAAATATAGATTTTCTAACAATGTTAGGTTTGGCCAAATGTTGAGCTCTTGGTGGATGAAGGCCACACCGTTTAACTCGGCCTCTCTCGGGTTCGGGAAGGTGCGCTCTACGCCGTCGATGGTGATGGTGCCAGAGTCAGCCTTGTGAATACCGGTGAGGATATTCATGAGGGTGGACTTGCCGGCCCCATTTTCGCCCATCAAGGCGTGAACCTCGCCCTCCTTGAGGGTAATACTTACATCGCGCAACACTTGATTCGTACCAAATGCCTTTGCAATGCCTGACATAACAATTTCCATAACTACTCCTATATGACTGGTGAAAGTATATCTTAATCTATTATTCTACGGACGATCGCTGAAAATACAATCGGCACGTAAGATAATGTTCGCATACGGAGATGCTTCACCAGTTCGAATGATGCACTTGCATTGTTTTGTAGCTTCCTTGAAAGCTTCATGGCTCGTTTCAATCCATTCGTATTGCTCGGATGGGAAGGTAGACTCTAAGAAGGCGTAAGCCTTAGGATTATTTTCTTTAATTTCTGTTGCCACATGAATCGCTTCGGATTTCATATGTTTAGCGATGATGGATACTACTTGCTCAAAGCTAGGTACACCAAAATCCAAGGCTAAGTCGATTTTTTGAACCCCTTCAGGTACCGGTAAGCCACAATCAGAGATACAAATGGTATCTGTGTGACCTAAATCTGCAAGAACCTTAGCGATATGGCTATTTAAAATGCCGTGTCGTTGCATAAATAACTCCTTATCTATTCCGATGGCTGAGGCTATAGAGCCTTAGTCATTAACTCTCTCTGCTATATAGAGGACAGTTGCATTCATTGCTTGAAGAACGTATAGTTTGGATTGAAAGATCGGTTCAATCTATACGTGTTCTGCTAAGAATGCAGCGACCTCGTCTTTTGTTGGCATGCCACCTTGAGCCCCCAAGCGTTGGATGGAGAGGGCAGCTGCTGCATTGCCGTAGTGTAGAGCATCGGCTAAGCTTTTACCATTAACAATAGCCGTTGCAAAGGCGCCGTTAAAAGTATCGCCAGCGCCTGTTGTATCTACGGGCTCAACCTTGAAGCCAGGTACGATGTGGATTTCACCGTTGTCCGCATATCCTACGCCCTTGCTACCAAGGGTAACGATGATTTTGTTTTCGTTAGCTAGTAAGGTCTCCTCTGTAGATTGGTTAGGGTAGAGCGCAGATAGCTCATGTTCGTTTGGCGTAATATAGGTTGCTAATTTTAACCATTCCGAATCGAGGTCGGTTGCAGGAGCAGGATTTAAGAGGACTTTCACATTCGCCTTGTGACAACGACGAACGATGTATTCAATAGTTGGAATAGGAATCTCGTTTTGCACCATTACGAGATCGGCTTGCTCGATAGCAGACCAAGCGTTATCTACTACGGACTGGTCTACCTTAGCATTAGCACCTGCAATCACGATGATGCTATTATCGCCTTCAGCTAATGTAATGTGTGCTGTACCGGTTGTAGTGTTCGGTACCGTAACGATGTAATCTGTATTGATGAAATTTTCTTTTAAATTATCTAAAATCATTTGGCCGTATGCATCTTCACCGATACAGCCGACCATCGTGACCTCTGCACCTAGACGAGCCGCAGCCACCGCTTGGTTTGCACCCTTGCCACCGTGCGCGATGTGTAATTCGTTGCCCATAATTGTTTCGCCCGCAGTAGGGCGTTTATTCGCGAGGACTACAATATCCATGTTGCAACTGCCAATAACAACAATGCGATTCATAATAACTCCTTAATAAGCCTCTGCCCTAACTGGGACTAAAAATAACTATCATTTATTTTTATACATAGAATCTTGCGTATTTTATACAACGAAATGTATATATAAATATAACTGATAATCTAAGAGGCATTTGCTTTCACATACCTATAAGTGTATATTAATCATTTATTAGTATAGCGTAAATACGTGAGTTTATCTATATAAATATCTATAAAATGTAGGAATAAAAAAGGTATACCCAAAATCTATGTTACATGAGTAAAAATGTACTCTTTAGATCTTGGATATACCTTATTATTAAAGAATTAATATATTATACTATTTATATTTTATCTAACATTTTATCTATACTATCAAAAGATTTCTCTAAAGATAGAATACGACCTTGAATGATGTCATTTTGGCCTTGTACAAGAGCAGATAATATATCTACCTTAGCTTGTAAAATATTAGTTGCATTATCGTCAATATTTATTGTATTACTGTAGCTTTTATCTATTTTCATAATCTATCAGACCTTTATTGTTAATATAACTATATATTAGTGAAAGCTTGGTTTGTCATAGTGTGTACCTGGTTCACCTACACCGATGCTTGTGCGGTGGAAAGGCGTTTCATCCGTAGCGTGTAAGATATCAAAGATAGCTTTTACCACTGCTTCGCGTGAAACTTGGGCATCGTTGAATTGAGCCCCTTCAGGGATGAGTTCGTAATCAGTTTTCTCTGGATCATTGTAAAGCCATGTGAGGCGCAAGATGGTGTAATTTAAGTTGGATTCGCGTAATACATTGCGTGCTTGGCGCTCACCTTGAATATAGCTAATCGGCAAGTTGTCGAAGGTCCATTTTTCAAGTGCTACAGGGAATTCACCAGAAAGTCCAGCCATGGACACACCGATAACACGGCGTATATTTTTGCGGCTCAATGCTTTCACGATGGAAGCCATATCACTGCCAGACTCCATAGCACCTACAAATACAACCTCCGCATTTGTTACAGCTTGTTCTAATTTACCAGGATTTTGGAACGAACCTTCAATCACTGTAACGCGTTCATGGTCGATAATCTCTGGAGGTATACGTGTTTTCAACTGACGACCGTATAATGTAATGTGCATATCTGTATATGTTAATAGTGTAGCAGTCAACTTTTGAGCTATTTGGCCCGCAGCTCCTAAAATCGTAATATACTTATACATAAAAAAGACCTCCTATGTTCGGGCATAAATATTTAATAAAATTTTAACATACATATATGACAAATACGTGAGAAAAAATTATAAAAATCTTTGTATTATTTTCGTAATTTAATTGATGCTTAACATTTCATTTGTTGTTTTTAGCTGTGCAAATCGATTCCGCCAAATCTTTTCTTTGTAAAAGGATAAGATTGTACCGGCTGGTAGATACTCATTGTCAAAGGTTGAGATAGCATCTTCGACGATGGTGATATTATAACCATACTCAAAGCCTACTTTCACAGATGTATCAATGCAAAATTCCACCTGCATTCCTACGAATGTTAAATCAGTAATATTTTTTCGGTTTAAATATTCCTTTAATTCAGTGTCCTTGAAGATACTATTGTAATATTTATTGAAAATCTTTTCGTTTTCTTGCGGTTTTAATTCGTGATAGACTTGCCAATTATCGCTACCTGTTGCTAATAAGCCTTCATCTTCAGAATGTCTGATAAAAATGACTTCTATATTTTGATCTCTAAAATGTTGAATGATTGCTTTTGTATTTGAGATAAAGTTTTTGGCATTGTAAGGGTTTTCCTTAACTAAGCCTTCTTGTATATCGATTACGATTAATGCTTGTGCCATGATATTTCCTTTTTTATTCATAAATAAGTATCTATGCGCATTATATCATAAGTATATAACAAGAAAAGGAAGAAAGAAGTATCATAGATGTTGATAGTAATTTTAAAGGGTGCTGTAAAATTTAATGTTGAATTTACGCGATAATTTAACTACAATAGTGATAAGATATTAGAAATATGAGTAGTATATCACTATAGTACTCTGGAGGTGATAGTATGCCGAATATAAAACCTATTTCAGATTTACGAAACTATTCTGAAGTTTTACGTGATGTTACTATAGATAGTCCCGTATTCTTAACTAAAAATGGTAGAGGCCGATATGCAATTATGGATATTCAAGATTATGAACGTCTAATGGCTACGATAAAACTTATGGGCGCTTTAGAGACAGGTCGTAAATCTGGTGAAGAACAAGGCTGGATTTCATCAGAGCAACTAAAGACTGAATTGGGGATTTAATTATGAATAATCAAATTAGCTATGCACCAAAAGCACTATCATTAATAGATGGTGCTTTTTTTTATGGGCTTTACTTGAAGTCCCTTGATAGCCTCTAGGCTTTCACAAATTCTCGAAGAATGATAAAATAAATCCATATATATTTTTATAGAAATGAGGCTATTATGGAACGGATTCAAGATCTTGTGTACACGCATGTGCAGGGAGGCCAGTTTAGATGGGTTACTGTCAGCACATTGATGCTCGCATTGGGCACGATTTTGCATTTGGTGAGCCCTAGTGTGGCTGGGGTAACGCCGAACTGGACGATTGCTACGTACTGCGTAGCTATTTTATTGACTCGTCCTAGTTTGAGTCAAACCTTGGGGATTGGCCTAGTAGCAGCCCTCATCAACGTATTGACGTCGAAGTCAGCGTTCCCATACGGCAACTTGTTGTCCGAACCAGGTGGTGCTTTGACGGCTGCTCTAGTGACGCGCGCTATGCTGTCCATGAAGTTCCGTAAAATTGGGGGCTTTGATTTGACACCAATCTTATCTGGATTCTTGGCGACCGTTGTATCTGGCGGTATCTTCGTTACCATTTTGTGGCAAGTTCTGGGTTTGCCAGACAATGTGTATATGTACGGTATGTGGCCAATGGTTCTTGTCGTAGGTGCTTTGAATGGTGCCATTACACCAATTTTGTATATTCCGGCACAACGTTTATTCTCTAAACGGGGTATGTTGCCAAATGCGGATCAATTGACATCTGACCATAGTCGCTTGACTATCTTGCCTGAGCGCCAAGCTAAAATCTCTATTGAGCACGTAAATTACTATCATCCAAAGGCGACTACACCATCCCTTGAAAACATCAATCTCGATGTACATGATGGTGACTTCTTAGTGGTAACTGGTCCTGCCGGTTGTGGTAAAAGCACCCTTTGTATGGCGATGGTAGGTGCGGTGCCTAAATTCTATGGTGGACGCTTAGAAGGCATGGTTTTTGTAGATGGCCATGCGACCACACAAATGGAAATCCCAGAACTAGCGAACCATATCGGTGTAGTTCTCGCCGATTACGATACACAGCTCGTAACGATGACGGTTCGTGAAGAAGTGGCCTTTGCCATGGAAAACCGTGGTTACGACCGTGAAACGATTACCTCTCGCTCTCAAGAGGTGTTTGAACAAGTTGGTCTTGTAGGATTAGAAGACCGCAAGATTACAAGCTTATCTGGTGGTCAACGCCAACGTTTGGCTATCGCTTCCGTATTGGCTACGAACCCAACCGTACTTGTTCTTGATGAACCGACTAGCTCCCTCGATCCAGATGGGACCGCTGAATTATATCGCCTTGTAGGTGACTTGAACCAAAAACACGGTATCACCGTTGTCGTTATAGACCATGACTTGCATGCTGTATTGCCGTATGCAAACCGCATGGCCCTTATGGTGGATGGCTCTATCGCTTGTGATGATGATGTACCTACTACGCTTCGTTATATGTACGAGCACAACATTCATGTTGATGCATTGCCATCCGTGTTCACCACATACATGGAACTTGAACAAGCGGGCTTCCACAGTGATGAACCTTGGCTCAGCATTGAGTCTGCTATCAAGGGCTTACACCAAATTGAAATGGCTCATGCTATTCAAACTGAGGTGCATGGTAAAAGCAACTTCACAGTTAATCAAACAAATACTACGACAGTAGAAAAAAAGAAACCTATTCAACGTGTTGATGATGTATCAGGAAAGGACGGTGGCGCTCATGCTTAAGGTTGAAAACATCCGCTTTGGCTATGTGCCATCCGTAGATATTTTCCGAGACGTGACTTTCACCATCGAAGGAGGCGAATATATCGCCATCGGTGGTCGTAATGGTTGCGGTAAAACGACCATAACTCGTTTGCTCGTAGGTCTCGAAAAGGCTAGCGAAGGCCGCATGTATTATAACGGTAGGGACATTACGTCCATGCCGCCATCTAAACGGGGGCAATTTATCGGCTATGTATTCCAACAGCCAGATCGTCAAATGTTTAGACCGACTGTAGCCACTGAGGTTGCCTTTGGTCCTGAGTCTTTGGGTCGCACTAAATCCGAAGTGAAACGCATCGTTGATGAAGTATTGAAACGTACCGGTATTGCTCACTTGCGTGAAGCATACCCTCCGACATTGCGCCGTGGTGAAAAGCAACGCGTAGCCATTGCTTCCGCGTTGGCTATGAAGTCTAAAATCCTCATCCTTGATGAGCCAACAAGTGGTCAAGATGGTAAGGAAACAAAAGAGCTATTAGCATTGTTGCGTCAGCTCAATGCAGAAGGCATTACGATCCTTCTCATTACACATGATATGGAAATCATGGCTAGCGAATGTAGCCGTGCTATCATCATGGGCAACCAAACCGTAGCCTTTGATGGCAGTCCAGAAGAATTATTCAAGAAATCTACGGATGAATTGCAGGATTTAGGCCTTACAAAACCGCCAAGTGTGGAACTTTCACTAGCGGTACCATCCTTAGGCTATTGCAAATCTATGGATGAATTGAAATCTAAGTTAGTGGCTCAGTTGAGCGGAAAATAGGAGGGACATATGGAACGTTTAGTACCGTTAACAAAAATCTTGATGACCCTCGCTGTATCCGTATGGGCCATTCTCTTGCGCGACTGGGCATCGCTATTGGCATTAGTCGTAGTAGAACTCGGTGTACTGTTTTTGGCAGGGTTGTTATTCAAACAACGCAAAGCCGTGTTGGCATTAACTAGTTTCGCTGTATTCCTTGGCCTCATCCAATTCCTTGGCAGCGGCGATGTAACCTCTGCCATCGTATCCGGCTTACGAATGTTGGCTATGACACTTGTCTTTATAGGCTTGTTGGCAACTACAAAATTACAAGACCTTACGGCCGCGCTCGTAACACAATGCAAAATTCCTTATGAATATGCATTTATGTTCACTGCTGCGCTCCGCTTCGTGCCTGACTTTATTGCTGAAAGCCATGCTGTACAAGAGGCGCAAGCTTGCCGTGGCTTATCTCTCGAAGGCAACTTCATTAAGCGTATCAAATCCTATGCATCTGTTATTCAACCATTGCTATTAAAATCCTTGGGACGCTCCGAAACAATGGCGTTATCCTTGGAACTACGTGGTTTTGGTGGCCCTACACACAGCTTTGCCGCATCCGTAGGATTGAAGACTATGGACTACGCTGTGATTGCAGGTCTTATAGCTATAAGTTTGTTATTATTTATTTATATTTAAAGAAAAGCACTATCAGCTATTATATAATTGGTTCTTTGTAATCTTAGATATATATTAGTTTGATAGTGTTTTTATTAGTCTCTTAACGACCAAATCTGTAATCTCTAACTTTATGAATGAATACGAAATAAAATGAAAGGCTTTTAGTTTATGAATTGAAATATTTTATTTATGTAAAGATAATTTATAATCGTATATAATGTAATTAGCTAAATTTAGATAGTATATTTTTATTATTTCATGAACTAGTTGGAAGGAGAATAATTTATAAATGTATACAAAGTGTCAAGTTTTTACTCCTAATAACTATGTTCAAGAATTATTAGATTCTGTTTCATATACAGAGCATTTATACGGATTAAAGCTTTTAGAGAATTCTTGTGGGGATGGTAATATATTAAAGGAAGTTGTCAGTAGATATATTACCGATGCAATAAAGCATGGTTATTCTAAAAATAGAATAGTAGCAGGTCTAGAATCAGATATATATGGATATGAAATAGATAGAATACATTATAATAAATGTATTGATAATTTAAATCAAATTGCTAGGCGATTTGATTTACCTAGTATTAGATGGAATATATTTAATCGAGATTATTTATTTTCAAAAGTAAAAATGAAATATGATTTTATAATTGGCAATCCACCCTACTTAAATTACAGTGAGATAGATGAATCAGTCCGATTAAATTTGAAAGAAAAATTTGAGACATGTCAATTTGGAAAGTTTGATTATTGTTATGCTTTTATTGAAAAGAGTCTTTCAGAATTAAATGAAAATGGAAAGTTTTCATATTTGGTGCCTGGAAGTATATTTAAAACTGTTTTTGGTAAAAATTTGCGTGAGAAAATTAAGTGTAATTTAGTAGCTATTAAAGACTATAAAAGTTTAGATATTTTTAATGGTGCATTAGTAAAATCGGTAATTATTATTTTAGATAATTCTTATAATAGCGAAGTAATTAATTATATAGATATGTCAAACAAAACACAATTTACTGTAGATAAAAAATCACTTCAAGAAAAATGGGTCTTTTCAAATTTTCAGTCGATTGCAACAAAAAGATTTGGAGATTATTTTAAAGTATCAAATACTATTGCGACACTATACAATAAAGCTTTTGTTATAAAACATATAGATCTGGAAAAAGATAAATATGTTATTAACAATATTAAATTAGAAGAAAGTTTAATTAGACCAGCATATTCACCCAAGAGTCTAAGATATGGCAAGAGAGAATTTATAATATTTCCTTATCTTATAAAAGGAGGGAAGATTGTAAAAATGACAGAAACTGAGCTTAAAGAACGCTTTCCGGGGGTTAAACATTATTTAACCTTATATAAAGATGAGTTGCTTAGTCGCGATAGTGATAAAAGTTGCAAGTGGTTTGAGTATGGAAGATCTCAAGCTCTGCAGTTAGTGAATAAAGAAAAATTGTTACTTTCCACCATTATTACTAATACTGTATTAGTATATTCATTAAAAAGACAAGATTTACCTTATTCTGGATTAATTATCACAAAGCTATCAAATTCAGGACTATCTTTATCAATAGCTAAAAAGATTTTACAAAGTGGAGATTTCTTGAATTACGTTAGAAGTATAGGTGTTCCATTAAATGGAAACTCAGTTAGAATTACATCTAAGGATATAGAGAATTTTACTTTTAGGGAGATATAATACAGTATGAGTAAATTAACCTATAAAATTGAGGATCACGTTATTGCTAAAGTTCTAGGCATACAGAACTTTACAACTGATGAAGCTGCTGTTTTAGAGTTAGTTAAGAATGCTTATGATGCTGGCGCTACAAAAGTAGATTTAAGCTTTTTTGAATCTTCATTAGTTGTTAAAGATGATGGAAAAGGAATGTCATTAGAAGATATTAAAAACTTATGGATGCATGTAGGTAAGAGTGATAAGGGTTATTCAGAAGTAGATCAAAATAATGAGAATCGTATATTATCTGGTAGTAAAGGTATTGGTCGTTTCGCATTAGCTCGATTAGGTTCTCGTGTAAAACTTTATAGTAAGAAAAAATCATTTGAAACTGTAAAGTGGGAAACAGACTGGGATGAAAGCTATGTAGAAATAGAAGAAAATAAGACTGATTGGTCGAATGGGACAGAAATACATATATATGATTTAAGAAGTGTGTGGGAAAAGCGAAGATTAGAACAGCTTAAGGTATTTTTGGAGAGAACATATAATGATAGTAAGATGTCTATTAGGATAATTAGTGATAATTATAATGTCACTTTGTCTAATTATTTTCCAGAGCCTGAGGTTGGCATAAATTGTAAAAGTTATATTCATTTAGATATAAAATCTGGGGAGTTATTTGTTAAAGTTAAGAGTGATGAGTTTAATGATTATACCCAAGAGTTTCTTCCTGATATAAATATTAAAAAATTTGAATTCAAACAAAATATTAATGTCTTATTAAGTAACTGGGATAATGATGGAAGAGACTCTATAGATGAGGGAGATATTAATAAATTAATAGATGAGTTAGGCGATTTTAGTGCTGAATTCTTTTTTAACTTTAAGGCATCAAAGAATGATAAAGCTAAATATGAATATAAGTATACTGTTACTGATACAGTTCTTTCTAAAGGAATCGTTCTTTACCGTAATGCTTTTAGTTTATCTTCATATGATGGAAATAAAGATTGGTTGAATTTAAATGCTCGTGCTCGTAAATCTCCGGCGGCTGCGACGCATGAATCAGGTGCATGGCGCGTTAGAGAAAATCAAATAGCAGGATTCGTTTGTATTGATAAAGAAGAAAATCCTTTATTACAAGATTTGTCAAATCGACAGGGATTAGACGAAAATATTTATTATCATCTTTTAGTTGAAGTCATCTCCTTGGGGTTAAAAGAATTTGAAAGATATAGACAGTCAATTATTAGAGCAATAAAAAAATATAAAGAAAGTGACCAAGGCGTATCGTCTAAGTCGGATAATATAATTACTAAACTGTTAAGTAAAAAATGTAAAGTACAAGAATTATCCGATATAGAAGAGAAACAGTTGTTATCAGAAATTAAAGGCCTTAAAGAATCGCTTAAAGCTAGGATCGGGACTGAAAGAGAGGCACAAGCTCGATATGAATATGATGTGAGATTGTTGAATGTTCTGGCTACTATTGGTATGAAGGTGGCGACTAGTGCCCATGAAATATACAATGATAGAAATCATTATATATTGTCGTATGATAATATTGAAAATGCCTTGAAAGATTATGATATGTGGGATATTCTTCAGACATCAGACTATACTAGAATTAGCACTAAAAATATACCTAAAATCATTGAAAAAGGCAGAAGTTCAATGAAGCGTATTGTTAGAATAATTGATACTGTATTACAAAAAAGTGAAGTTCAACGATTTATTCCTAAGAGTGTAGATTTAAAGGGCTTAATAGAGGATATTGTTAGACAGTGGAAAGCTGATTATAATAGGATTAATTTTAATTTAGATATTCAAAATGGCATTGTACTTAATTTATCAGATGATGTATTATGGACAATTTTTGATAACTTAATATTAAATTCCATTCAGCAGAATTCTGGAAATGTATTAATTACTATTGAGGTGACTGTAAAGAATAATACAATCCAATTTAACTATCATGATAATGGTAAAGGCTTAGCAAAAAAGTATTTAGTAAGGCCTAGATTAATTCTTGAACCACATGAGTCTACACGTAATGGAGGACATGGCTTAGGAATGTGGATTGTATATAATACTATATTATCCTTACGAGGAGAAATAGACTTTATTGATGGTTATAATGGTTTTAATATTATATTCCATATAAGGGAGATGAGCAGTATTGGAAATTAAAATTTGTTATGTAGATGATAATCTTGATCCTTTTCTTGTGGGGTATTTAGATAAATACGTGTGTAATAGTCCAGATTATAAATATGTAGAGTATGAAGTAAGCCCTTCTTTGTCGTATAATGATTTACTTATGGACGAAACAATTAATATGTCGGATATTTTAATTATTGATTCAAGGCTATTTGAAGAAGTGGAATATACAGAGAATACTTTAACGGGTGAAGAACTTCGTTTTATTATACGAAAAGTATTTCCATATAAAGAGGTTCTGGTTATAAGTCAAAATGATACAAATGAATATGATATAGAATCCAAATTTAAACCTTCAAGTCCCCTAGCAGATAGTAGCTTTGAGATGTATGAAGAGGAAGCTAGTCAGTTTTATAATGAAAGGCTTCTTCCTAAGATTATAGACTCTAGAAGATCAATAGAAGCTACTAAAAATATATTGAATAGAATAAGTAATAAAGGCTATATGAGTAGTAGTATGTTATTAGAGCAGATTAGAGATACAATTGATGGTGATAATATCTATACAGAGTTAAGCAAAGAAGATATTGATAGCTTGATTGATAATTTTACTAAACTGAGAAAGGAACTAAATGTGTGAGGATTACAGACTAACTCGTTATTGTGATGATTATCATGATATTAATGAGAGAAAGCAAAAGCTTGAAGCTTTGATAAGACAAGAGTGTCCACAAACACGAATAATTTATAATAAGATTAGAAATCGTGATCTGCGCTATATTGGTGAGTTTATGCAAATTTATAATTTTCGGTGTGCTTATTGTGGTGTTTCTAATCATGTATTGATGAATGTTCATTTATTTGAAGTTGACCATTTTATTTGTGAGTCCTCATTTTCTGGCTCATCTAGAGGTGTAGAATCAGGACGTATTTCTAATTTGGTATTATCATGTAAATGTTGTAATCGAGATAAAAGTAATTTCACATGGCCAACTGAATATAACCAATTACTTCATCCTGATGAGGGCATGCTTAAACATGTTTTTGTAAGAGATAATGGGTACTATATCCGTATAGCTAAGACTTATGAATCTGATGATATAATTTTAGGGTTTTATAGGCAATTGAAACTTGGAAGTCAAAAAAGAAGACTTGATTATCTTTTAATCGAAATGATTGGATTAAAAGAGCATTTGGTTGAGAAAAATCCGAATTCTGGAAGGTTAGATTTGTTAGTGTCATGTATTGATTTGCTATTGAGAAGACGGAATGCTATGTATTAATTTATATTTTGTGTGGATAAAATATAAATTAGATTATATAAGATAAAGATATTATTAAGTTAAGAATATGATAATATTTAAAGTTTTATAGTTTATACCTAAAATAATAGAGGGAATCTTTTTATCTTTATACGTTAAAGAGATTCCTTTTATAATATTCAAATGTTTATAAGGGATTAAAATAATTTTTAATTATGATAGATTTTTATGAGTGAATTAGTAATACGACCAATTACAAGGAATGATATAGCCCCTTGTTTAGATATTTATAATTACGAGGTTGTAAACGGCGTGGCCACGCTTGATCTTGAACCTCGCACGTTGTCAGAGTGGCAGGAGTGGTATGAGTCTCATAGCGATGAGCACCATCCTATTGTGGTAGGTACCATTGATGGGATTGTAGCAGGCTATGCATCGCTTTCACCATATCGACCTAAAGAGGCCTATAAAAGTACCGTCGAATTATCTATCTATATCCATCAAGATTATCGCGGTAGGGGGATCGCTACACAACTGATGGCTCATATTTTAGAAATAGCAAAAAATGATCCGTTATTGCACAATGTGGTGTCCGTTATTACGGCTGGCAATGAAGGTAGCACCAAGTTACACGCGCGATTTGGCTTTACCTATTGTGGTTTAACGCCTCAAGTTGGATTCAAACATGGTAAATATCAGGATACCGAAACATACGCATTATTGGTATAATAATTAGTATAGTAAAATATATATATTAATACGTTATACCAATGATATATAGATTATAGATAAGGGTTCGCCAGGGGTTGGGGCGAATAGGGGTGATTGAATGAACATGAAAGATGAACGGCAGTTCGTTGGATATAGTAAGTATCGCAGCCGTCTCGTGGACGGTCATGTGCATACGGAGTTGTGTCCACATGGTAGTGGGGACCGAACTGCGATGATGATAGAAAAGGCCATCGAGTTGCGTATTGAAAAGGTATGTCTTACAGAACATGCACCATTGCCAACAGCTTTTGCTGCAGAATATGGTGGTGATAAAAAGGCCTATGACACAGCGTCTTTGAAATTAAATGAAGTTGATACTTACTTAGAGTTGGGTCGTCAATTACAACGTGCGTATGGCACACATATCGATATTTCTCTCGGTTTTGAAGTCGATTATATTCCAGGCTTTGAATCAGACATTCAAGAGTTCTTGGATCGCTATGGTCCGTTGACGGATGATAATATTTTATCCGTTCACTTTATGGAAGGCGTTAATAATGCCTTTTACTGCTTAGACTACAGTCCTGAAGAATTTGAAAAAGGGTTCGGGCCGTGGATTGAAAAACAATATGAGTTATATTACAAATATTACTCCACCGTGCGACAAGCCGTGCGTGCTGACCTCGGTGAATATACGCCTAAACGGATAGGGCACTTTGATTTAATCAAGAAATATCAACATCACTTTGGTTTTGAACGTCATTTAGATCGTCGCAATGCGCAGGTGGTAAGCGATATTTTGCATATCATGCGCGTCCAAGGTCGCGAGCTAGACTACAACATGAGCGGCTTCTTCAAACCAGACTGTCGTGAAATGTACCCAAGCCGCTTCATTCAAGGCATGGCGGCTATCATTGGTGTGCCATTTGTATTGGGATCTGATGCACATAGCGTGGCAGATATAGAACGAGTTTGGGGCTAGTATAAAATCATTATTATAGTAAATACATGAAATATTAACGGTTCTATTGACAATTCTATAGAACCGTTATATTATGATTTCATACTTTAATAAAGTAAAGCGATAAAATAGAAAAGTATCGATATAGGTAAATTTTTTCTCATAGTGTATTGAATAGCCACATAACTAGAATAATAGCAAAGGTATATGGCTTTCACAGGCGCGAGAAATGATATGAATCAATTGATAGAAAGGATGTTTACGATGGTACAGCAGCAATTACCTACGGGGTTCCGTGATGATATAGGGATCGTAGCAGAGCGCAAGGATGATGTGAGTCAATATGTACTCGGTCTTTGTCGAAATCGTCAATACACAAAGATCTCTACGCCTCTCGTAGAGTACAAAGATGTATTCAATGGCTATGCAATAGGGCGCGGTCAACATATGTACGAATTCATGGATAGTTCTGATGAGTCCGTCGTAATTCGTCCTGATTTGACGATGCCAATCGGTCGTTTTTTGGCGACTACCAATATTGAATTGCCTCGCACGTTCTACTACTTGGGCGATGTGTTTATGAAAAATAAAAAGCACCGCGGCGATGTGAACCAAGTGACGCAAGGTGGCATCGAGATGGTAGGCTACGAAGGGCTTGAGGCTGAGCAAGAGTGCTTCAAGATTATTAAAGAGGTGAACGAAGCTCAGTTGGGTAATCATTTGTTGCTCGAAATTGGGGATGCTCGGTTCTCTCGTGCTATTACCGATGCTCTTGGACTCAGCGATGATGAAAAAGCGGAGCTCTTAGAGGCGTTATTCACTAAATACTTGCCACGATATAACGAGTTGATTTCTGATTTTAAAAATAGTGCGTTATATCCATTCTTAACTGTATGGCCTCGTTTATTTGGTACGGTTCAAGATATAAAGGATGAGCTAAACCAAATTATCTTGCCTGCAGCGGCGCAGCGTATTTTAGATAATCTCGTAGATATGGCAAATCAAGTGGAAGCAACGGGGCAACAGGTTCGCATCGATGTATCTACGGAACCGCTTCAATCCTATTACACAGGCCTTACGTTTAGAGGCTATGTGGATGGCGTGTCTCAATATATTGTTAGCGGCGGTCGTTATGATGGCTTGCTATCTAGCTTTGATGGTACGCCGATGCCGGCTGTAGGGATGGCTTTCAATATCGACGTCTTGACTGATGTTACCTTGCAGGGTGAAAGCAAAGCTCAAGATAACGATACATTGCGTATCGCTCTTACGAAGGGGCGCGTAGAAAAGGATTTTATTCCACTCCTAGAAGCAGGTGGCGTTGACTGCGAGCCATTACATAATAAGGCGCGTAAGCTCATCATCTCTTTAGGCGATTCTATGGAGATCATCCTTGCAAAGGGGCCAGATGTAACGACGTATTTGAAAAATGGTGTTGTTGATCTTGGTATCGTTGGTAGCGATGTGCTCGATGAACAAGACGATACGAGCTATGAAATGCTAGATTTACAAACGGGTAAATGCCAATTCATCTTGGCGTCCTTAGCGGGCTATGATCCTAAAGAGGGTCGCCGTCAACGAATTGGTACGAAATATCCAACCGTTACAAAACAGTACTTTGGAGCTCAAGATGTGGAAATCATCAAGATTGAAGGCTCTGTTGAGCTGGCCCCACTTGTAGGACTAGCAGATGCTATCGTAGATATTACGGAAACGGGTACCACTTTGCGTGAAAACAATCTAGAAATCTTCGATTGGCTACAGCCCATATCTACACGCTTAGTAGCAAATCCGCTAGCATTAAAACAAAAGCGAAATACCATTTTTAATCTCATAGATCAGCTTTCAGAAGCAATTAATAAATAAGATGTAGATTGAATCATATATTTAACTAGCAATACGGATAGCTCAAATAGGAAGAAGGATGACAGATGAAAATATATAAGGAATCATTAGAGGCGATGCTTGCCATTGTACGGAATTACACACAGCAAACCACAGATATGGAGATTGAGCGTCGGGTGTACGATATCATTGCTGATGTCCGCACTAACGGTGATGCGGCGCTCAAAGCGTATTCTGAAAAATTTGACGGTGTTTCCATTGAAGATTTCAAGGTGCCTCAAGAGGAAATCGACGTAGCTTATGAGTCTTTATCTGATGATTTGAAAGCCGCATTATTAAAGGCAAAGGCAAATATTACAGAATTCCACAGCCGTGAAATCGAGCAAGGCTTTGTGGATATGGACACACCGGGCATCATCCGCGGTCAAAAGGTGATTCCCTTGGCTCGTGTTGGTCTTTACGTCCCTGGAGGTACAGCCGCGTACCCTTCGACCATTATCATGACTGCTTTGCCTGCAAAGATCGCAGGTGTAAAAGAAATCATCATGGTTACTCCGCCTCAAAAGGATGGCATTAATCCTGCCGTATTAGGTGCTGCAAAGCTTGCCGGCGTTGATGCGGTATATCAAGTGGGCGGTGCTCAAGGTGTGGCGGCCCTTGCTTATGGTACGGAAACGATTCCAAAGGTAGATAAAATCGTAGGTCCTGGCAATATTTACGTGGCAACGGCAAAACGTCAAGTGTTTGGTCAAGTCGATATCGACATGATTGCGGGCCCAAGTGAAATTGGTGTTATCGCCGATGACAGCGCAAATCCAGTGCATCTCGCAGCAGATCTCTTATCCCAAGCGGAACATGACCCTCGTGCGCGCGCCATTATGGTGACTACCAGTGAAAGCTTAGCAAATGCCGTATCCGATGAGGTAGAACGTCAACTTAAATTGTTACCTCGTGAAAGCATCGCTCGTCCAGCTATTGAAAATAACAGTTACATTGCCATTATGGACAGCATTGAAGACATGTTCACGGTGATGAACGAAGTGGCTCCAGAACACTTGGAAATCCAATTGCAAGATCCAATGAACTATATGAGCCTCGTTCAAAATGCAGGCTCCGTATTCCTCGGTGCCTATGCGTCTGAGCCATTGGGCGATTATGTAGGTGGTACGAACCACGTATTGCCTACTAGTGGTACGGCGCGATTCTCATCTCCGTTAGGCGTATATGATTTCGTGAAACGTACATCTTTCACACAATTTACAAAAGGACGTTTAGAAGAAGTGGCAAAACACATTACTACATTGGCTCGTACGGAAGGTCTCGAAGCGCATGCTCGTGCCATCGAAGTGCGATTTGAAAAATAGATTAGAAAATAGATTTGGAATCTATATTTAAATATAGATTGAGATAAAGATTGCTATATATTTTTTTAATATAGTTTTGATAGATAGAGGTCGCTATGATACGCACAGGTACGGTGCAACGCACCACTCAAGAAACAGATATTACAGTAAAAATTACCCTTGATGGGGTGCAAACGAGCTCCATCTCGACCGGAATTGGCTTCTTTGACCACATGTTGACGCTATTGGCGAAGCACGGCCGTTTTGGCCTTGTGGTAGAGGCAAAGGGCGATACATATGTAGATGCTCATCATACGGTTGAGGACGTTGGACTTGCATTAGGGCAGGCCTTGGTGAAAGCCCTTGGCGACAAGGCTAGTATCGAGCGCTACGGCGACGCCTGGGTTCCTATGGATGAAGCATTGACGCAAGTTGTCATCGACTTGAGTGGTCGTCCGTACCTCGTTTTCCAAGGGGAATGGAGTACGCCCGTTTTAGGTGGTAACTTTGAAACAGAGCTAGTGGAGGACTTCTTCCAAGCTCTTGCGATGAGCGCTGCTATGAACTTACATGTGCGCAATTTATATGGTCGCAATACACATCACATTATTGAAAGTATGTTTAAGGCAACGGGCCGTGCATTGCGCAAAGCAGTTACTATTAACCCAGATATTCAAGGCGTAAATTCTACAAAGGGCGTTATTTAATACAGTCATTTAATAAAGGAGAATTTATGATTTTTCCAGCTATAGATTTACAAGATGGGCGCAGTGTTCGCCTCTATAAAGGTGATTTCACACAGGAAACGGTCATCAATCCTGATCCAGTAAATCAAGCGAAACAATATGAAGCAGCTAAGGTTGGAGCCTTGCACCTTGTCGATTTAGATGGCGCCAAGGCGGGCAAGCCTGTAAATATAGACATTGTAAAAGCAGTGCGTGCAGCTTTCACAGGCATCCTTGAAATTGGAGGTGGCATTCGAGATAAAGAGGCCGTTGACCTCTATTTAGGCTTGGGCGTAGATCGGGTTATCTTAGGCTCTGTAGCACTTAAAAATCCGGAACTTACAAAGCAGGTTATCACTGAATACGGTGCGGAGCGTATCGTTATCGGTGTAGATGGAAAAAATGGCAAGGTCGCCGCTGAAGGTTGGCTCGACCAATCCGACGTGCCGATGACCGATTTAATCGGTGCCATGGTTGAAGGTGGGGCAAAGTATTTCATCGTTACCGATGTAGACAGGGATGGTACGATGCAGGGGGCCAATGAAGCGTTACTTGGAAATTTGCAAAAAGAATTCCCTACAGCACGCATCGTTGCTTCTGGAGGTGTTCGTAATCTAGGGGATGTTAAATCGCTTGAACAAAAAGGTGTTATGGATAGCATCGTAGGGAAGGCTCTGTACGAGGGCTCGATTACACTAGAGGAAATCGCCGAGTACAATCAGCAGAAATAATAGAAATGTGATGCTCTTAAATTAATTATTGGCTGTAACTAATGGAATATATTGAGTGACACTCGATGGAAAGGAGCTTTATGTTAGCGAAACGGATTATTCCCTGCCTAGATGTAGATGATGGGCGCGTAAAAAAAGGGGTTAACTTTGTTAATCTCGTAGACGTAGGCAGTCCAGTAGATATTGCGGCCTCCTATGAGCAACAACAAGCAGATGAGCTCGTGTTTTTAGACATTACGGCCACCGTTGATGCGCGGACCACTATGCGCGATGTGGTACAAGAAATCTCCACACAAGTATTTATGCCACTCACAGTGGGGGGCGGCATCAAGAGCATTGATGATATGACGGCTTTATTGAAAGCTGGTGCGGACAAGGTATCTTTGAACTCCGCAGCTCTCGCTAACCCTGAGCTCATTACAGAAGGGGCTCAAAAGTTTGGCAATCAATGCATGGTGGTAGCCATCGACGTGAAAACCGATGAAGAAACTGGTGAATGGTATGCTTACACTCATGGTGGTCGCAAGCGTACAGAGTGGAAAGCTCTCGACTGGGCTAAAGAGGCCGTAGATCGTGGAGCAGGAGAGTTGTTAGTGACAAGCATGGGTAAAGATGGTACAAAATCCGGCTTTGATATTGAATTATATAAGGCTCTAGAATCAGTCGTAAATGTACCTATCATTGCATCTGGAGGGGCAGGTAAGGTTGAGGATTTTGTAGATCTCTTTAAGCAAACCAGCGTTACCGGTGCACTGGCGGCATCTATATTCCACTTCGGAGAAGTTAAAATTCCTGAACTTAAACAAGCACTACGAGCTCACGGAATTACAGTACGCTAAAACAGATTTAAGAAATTATTATCTCTCGTAAGTTCTTTACTAGTCTATATGTTCAGAGTCCGTTAAATAGTTTGTTTATAGATAAATAGAATAGAAATAGATAGAGATACAAGCTGATATAGGATAACAGATTGGTGATTACTTTTAATAAAGGATAGAATATGAAACCGGATTTTGAAAAAGGAAATGGCTTGTTGCCAACGGTTGTGCAGGATGCGGAAACTAAGGACGTCCTCATGGTGGCGTGGATGAACGAAGAAAGCTTTCACAAGACACTAGAAACAAGGGAAACGTGGTTTTGGTCTCGGTCTCGTAAGGAGTTATGGCATAAAGGTGGCACTAGCGGTAATGTGCAGCACGTGGTGAGCATGGCCCTAGATTGTGATGGCGATACCTTGCTCATTCAAGTTAAGCCGGAAGGTCCTGCCTGTCACACAGGGCGCACAAGCTGTTTTTTTAATGAAGTAGAACGGAGTTAAACATGGCACAGCAAACACTGAACGAACTATACGAAATTATTAAAAATCGCAAGGCACAGCCAAAGGAAGGTTCTTATACGAATTATTTATTCGACAAAGGACTTGATAAAATTTTGAAAAAGGTGGGGGAAGAGGCAACGGAAGTCGTTATCGCCGCAAAAAATGAAGATCCACAGGAACTGATTTACGAAACGGCAGACGTGTTATACCACTTGCTCGTGTTATTAGCGGAGAAAAATATTCCATACGAAGCCATTGAAGCTGAGCTAGCGAGCCGCGAAGGGATTGTTAGCAAGACTACGGATCGCCCAGAAATTACAAACTTATAATGTATATCCTGTTATGAGCTCAGACATATGAGCTCAGACATATGAGCTCTGGTGGAGTTCATATGTGTTTTTTATGTGTTATATGAGTTATATGCGTTAAGGAATAGATAGAAAGGATAGCCTATGAAAGAGATAATTCGCACATTGAAACCTTATATACCTGAGGAGCCGGCTGAAGCGGTGAAAGAGCGCTTTGGTGTAGACCGATTGGTGCGCTTGTCGGCAAATGAAAATCCATACGGCACATCGCCATTGGTACGGGAGGCTATCCTTAGCTATGTAACACATAATGATGCCAACTACTATCCGGATGGCAACGCCTCCGATTTGCGTATGAAACTCGCTGACTACTGGCAGGTACAACCTGAGCAACTCGTCATCGGCGTAGGTCTCGATGAGGTCATCGCCATGGTCAATAAAACATTGATTACTGCTGGTGACTCCATCGTAGTAAGCGTGCCAGCCTTCTCGGAATATGCCTTGAATGGCCTCGTGGAAGGTGCTGAGATCCGCGAGGTGCCAGCTGATTTTGAAACAGGACAGTATGATTTTTCTGCTCTCGTGAAAGCTGTAGATGAAACGACACGCCTCGTGTGGATCTGTAATCCTAATAACCCAACGGGTACCTATGAGTCTGTTGAAAATATCCGCAAATTTATAGCAGCTATACCAAAGGAAACCTTGGTCATCATAGACGAGGCGTATATCGATTTTGTTACCTCCGTAGCAGTTCCTACATCACGTGCGCTCTTGGATGAGTTCCCTAATGTGGCTATCATGCGTACCTTCTCGAAAGCCTATGGCCTTGCCAATTACCGTGTAGGTTACATGATGACACCTATAGAATTGGCAAATTATATGCAAACCATTCGCTTGCCGTATAATTTGAATACCTTATCTCAAGTGGCTGCAGAAGCCGCTTTCCGTGATCAAGAATTCGTGGCGAGAACGGTCTCTCAAAATGCAGAGGAACGGGCAAAATGGGAAAGCCTCTTTGATGAGCTAGGTATTCACTACTATAAGAGTGAGGCTAATTTTATTTTCTTTGCAGCGCCTGATGCGGAAGGTCTTGCAGATGCTTGGCTTAAATCAGGTTACCAGGTGCGCCGAGGTCAACGAGAAGGGTGGTTGCGTCTTACGATCCCCATGCCTCAAGATGGGGATGTTATGCGCAAGATATTAAGAGACTTCATGAATTAATTCGTACAGAATAACGTACAATTCGTAATACGTTTTGTTTAATCTTATCGTGTTTTACCCTATAGAATGGAGTTTATTATGATTGCCATTATAGATTATGATGCAGGGAATACCTTCAATGTTCAGAAAGCATTAGCTTATATCGGTCTTGATGCAGTGCTAACGGCAGATCCTGAGACCATACTAAATGCTGATGGTGTTCTCTTGCCAGGTGTAGGCGCATATGCACCGGCGATGGCAGTTCTAAAAGAACGTGGTTTAGTCGATGTCATCTATGAAGTAGTAAAACGTGAAATACCTTTATTAGGTATTTGTTTAGGCATGCAACTTTTATTTGAAGAATCTGAAGAATACGGCCCAACGCCCGGTTTAGGCCTTATTCCCGGTAAGGTAAAAGAAATTCCTCGCAACCTTGGCCTTAGCGTGCCTCATATGGGTTGGAATAAAAATGTAGTACACCAGCCTCATAGTGCTTTTAGCAATGTAGATGATCAATATACATATTTCGTTCATTCCTATTATGTGGATACAGATCCTGAATATATCATATCTACTGCAAATTATGGTATCGATGTACCTGGCATTGTAGAACGAGGTAGAGTATATGGAATGCAATTCCACCCTGAAAAAAGCGGTGTCGTAGGTCTAAATTTGTTGCGTACATTTGGGACTATTACAAAAACTTATAGGAAAGCAGGAGAATAGGGATATAGCTATCTTTTATTACAGATAAGAATGAGTCATTCAGTAACCAATATATCTAGGATAATAACGGCATCTCATAGGTAGAGAATGCCGTTATTATGCTTTATAGTTATACTTAACTTTCAAAATGAGAAATTAATAATTGACACCTTGTTGATTAGTTATACAATAATGTTGTAAGTACTAACATTTTAGGAAGCCATTGTGGCATGGATACGATACATAGGTTTTATCAGTAATATTCATATACTCCATGTCGCGGGATTACTGGAGGTGTTTATATGGTTATGAATGGTATTTACTTAGTTATTGCCTCCGCGTGTATTCTAATTTTAGCGTACCGCTTTTATGGGGCTTTCATAGCGGCTAAGGTATTGACCTTGGATCAATATCGCCCAACGCCAGCTATGGTTCACAATGATGGTCACGATTACGTGCCAACCAACAAATGGGTAACCTTTGGTCATCACTTTGCAGCGATTGCAGGTGCAGGCCCACTTGTAGGTCCTGTTATTGCAGCCCAGTTCGGCTATTTACCTGGTGCCTTATGGATTCTCATTGGCTCCGTATTAGCCGGTGCTGTACATGACATGGTTATCTTGTTCGCTTCCGTTCGCTATGATGGTAAGTCTATTGCGGATATTGCTCGCGAAGAAATCAGTAAACTAGCTGGTTTTGGTGCTATGCTTGCTACCTTATTCCTATTGATCATTACCCTTGCTGGTATGGCTGTAGTAGTAGCTAACGCATTGCATAACTCTCCTTGGGGATTCTTCTCCGTATTTGCTACCATTCCAATCGCTATTTTTATTGGTATTTATTTGAAATGGTTACGTCCTGGTAAAATCCAAGAGGCGACTATTATTGGGGTAGCCTTAATCTTCGCAGCTATCATCTACGGTCCAAATGTAGCGGCTAGCGAATATGCATCTTGGTTCACATACGACTTGCAAACTATTGAAATTATGCTTGCTGTGTATGGTTTCTTTGCAGCTGCATTGCCAGTATGGTTGTTACTTGCTCCTCGTGACTATTTGTCCACATACCTTAAAATCGGTACAATCGGTGCATTGGCTCTTGGTATTATCATTGTAATGCCTGAAATTCAAATGCCAGCTGTAACTCCTTACATCTGGGGCGGCGGTCCTGTATTGAAAGGTTCCGTATTCCCTTACATCTTCATTACTATCGCATGTGGTGCGTTATCTGGCTTCCATACTGTTATTGCTACAGGTACAACACCTAAAATGCTTACTAATGAAAAAGAAATTTTACCTATCGGTTATGGTGCGATGTTAACAGAAGGCTTCATCGCTATGATGGCGTTGATTGCTGCCACTGCATTGCATCCAGATGATTACTTTGCGATTAACTCCACAGTTGAGTCTTTCAAAGCTTTAGGCCTTAAAGTTCATGAATTACCAGCATTGTCTGCAATGGTTGGTGAAGACTTGATGCACCGTCCTGGTGGTGCCGTATCCCTTGCAGTAGGTATGGCTCATATATTCTCCAGATTGCCTAATATGGATCACTTGATGGGTTACTGGTATCACTTCTGTATCATGTTCGAAGCATTGTTCATCATGACATTGATCGATGCTGGTACTCGTGTAGGTCGTTACTTACTTCAAGAATTATTAGGTCATTTCCATCCTAAATTCAACGACCAACATTGGGCTCCTGGCGTATATGGTTGTGCCGCTTTGATTTGTATCTTATGGGGTTACCTAGTTCTACAAGGTAACATCGGTATTATCTGGCCTCTATTCGGCGTATCTAACCAATTATTAGGTACTATGACATTGGCCGTAAGTACTACCGTTATTATGCGACTCGGTCGCAAACGCTATGCCTGGGTAACAGGTATTCCATGTATCCTAATGGCTATCGTTGCTATTACAGCAGATTTTGAAAACGTATTTAACAGCTATATCCCAGCTGGTAAATGGATCCTAGTAGCATTTAGTGCGGCTATGTTCCTCATGATTCTTATCGTATTGGTAGAAGCGGTTCGCAGCTGGATTCGCCTATCCGGCCTTCCTCAAGACTATCGGACTCAAGCAGAAATTGAAGCTGAAAGCCTTGTAAAATACGGTAAAGAAGTAAAAGCATAATATTGATTATTGCAATATATAACGTGCACTCACCTTTGTGAGTGCACTTTTAATCTATAAATTTGCTGCCTTTTTTATAAAATAGTTAGGTAATGGCGCCTTGCATGCAGAGTTTTCTGTGAGCAAGGCGCTTTTTGTATGGAAAAGAGTTTCTTATGGTCAATATGATTGATACAGGCAACACCACATGGATATTGTGATTTGAACATGTTATAATAGGGCTATGAAACATTATATACGTTCTTATTGGACAAAATATAAACAATTGTATAAGAAAGGCCTAAAAGGCATTGCTGCATTTCTTGCCATTGGAGCGATTATAGTCTTTGTACTAGCAACTATTGCTAGTCGTGGAATGGGCGTTATTTTTAATGAGGTTATGGCTCGACAAACGATGATGCGCGGTACGGTTACTGTTGAAAGTTTATCTGCTACACCGTGGGGAACTTTGACTTTTACAGGCCTTGTTTGGAAGGACCCAGAAGGGCATGAGTTGCTCAATGCACCAAGTGGGAAAGTCCGCGTCAATATGTGGGATGTGGTGACACGTAATTTTAAGTCCTCCGCTATCAAGGGCATTGAATTAGATGATGCGGTTATAGTCATTGACTTGGACGATAATAATCGATTGGATTTCGCGCCCATATCTCCAGATGTACATAAACCAATTAACGAGATAGAATCCCGTCCGAAAGCACCTAGAAAGACCACACAAGAACGGCAAGAGGAACTAGGTAAGAAAGTACGTAACTTTAATTGGCAAGGTCAACATTTAGATCTTAAGATTACACTTAGAAATAGTCAGTTAGAGGTTTTTAATAGAAATCGCCATTATGTGATAAAGAATGTAAACTCAAAAATTGATCTTGATAGTAAGCGAGCGATTCGTATCGATATGGAGACGGGCAAATTTGGTGGTACCGCCATAGGGGATGGTCTCGTATTAAAAGGTCGTGTAGATTTAAAGGATGTTTTAAAGCATCGCATGCCTCAACTGGATCTACAATTTGATGTGAAAGGGGTGGATCCATCATCACTAGGCTTTGGTGAAAATATTCATGATGCCATGACCTTGCTTACAAAGGTAACAGGTGATTTTAACCGTCCTTTTGCTAAAGGGCGTGTGACGATGCCTATTTTACGCATCCCCGCACTTACCTTTGAGAATGTAGTAGGAGATGTGACGTACCAAGATGGTATTTTGAATTTTGAAAACGTTAGTGCCAATGTATACAGCGGTAAATTGGAGGCTAAAGGTGTATATAATTTGGACACTCGAGCCTATACGATTACTGGTGTAGCAAAGGATTTAGACAGTAGTATAGCCCTCAAGGCTCCTGAGTTCCTCGTGCCCGTATCGGCAAATTTGAACTTTAAAAGTGAAGGCCAACCTCGAGACATGGAGGTATGGGGGAACTTCTGGTCCGGTGAAGGACATTATATGCTGATTCCGATTCAAAGCATTACGGGAAACTTTCACAATAAAGGGCGGCATTTATCCTTTAGCGATGTGAACGTACATACGAAAATCACCACTATCACTACGGATGCTCTGCGTATCGATGATGGACAGCTCACGATGGGGCCGCTAAATATTACGTCCCACGGGGGCAGTAATTTTATTCTGTATGATGAGTCATTTGATGAAATTGATGAAAATATGACTCGTATTAAAGATGATATGAAACAAGCTAAGGAAAATAGTAGGCGTGCTTCTGACTCTGCAAAAGGCATCGATAAATCTGGCCTTACAGCACCGGACATAAAAGAATCCATGAAGGATCTGAAGCGGAGTATGGATACGGCAAAAGATAGTTTAGATAATCTGTCAAAAAACAGTAAGCAATAAACTGTATTGAGCCGTAAAGGGTGAGAAGAAACAATAAAGTAATAATATAAAGTAACGGAAATAATAAACTAGCAGAAATCAAAAAAGAAGGCAATTCATCATGGTGATGAGTTGCCTTCTTTTAGTTATAAGGTGCTAAATTATATGTAGCTATACAAAAGATTTATTATCTGTTTAATCCATTAGAGCGTACATATTCGGTATTTTCTGTGTCTTTGGTATCTGTTTTGGTGTTAGTTCGTTTTACCGTAATAAGAGGTTTCTTTTCTTTGGTTTCCGCTTCTTCGTATGGAATTACTTTATCCCCTTGATCCGGTAAAAATGTTTCGATACCATTTCGTTTGCCTTTTTGCGTGTTTGAATCAGTGGCCAACTGACTTTGTTGTGGAACGATATATATTTCGTCTTTATTGATAGTTACATCATTTAACAAGAGTTTGAATGCGTTCGGACTTACATATAGAATTCCGTCTACCATACGTGCTGCAGGTAGCAAAGATTCGGATGTATCAAGGTTGATGATTTGCAGTTTACCCTTGCGCACGACTTGTTTAGAGTCTGGTTGTACCGCTAAGGTAGCAATATTCATATCGATTAATGCCGTTTTTGTAGGGGCATCCCAAGATACTTTATAACCTAATGCTTCTGATACTTGACGTAACGCTACGAGTGGTTGACCGTCAACATAGATAACATTTGGTTTATTATCTATGGGCTCTAATAATATGCCATCTACATTGATATAATGCTGTGTCGTTACTGATGCAGGTCTTTTTAAACTCTGTGTCGTTGTAGCTGTCTCCGTTCCGACTGCTGCCTGGGCAGGTTGCACCATTCCGCTTGTGAAAGCTAGCGCTCCAACGGCTATACCGGACAAAATCAGTTGTTTTAATTTCATGGTAACCTCCATTGTGTATAAAACGTAACGATAAATCATAATGGGTACTATAACATGGATATATGAATATTATATTATAAATTTTAATTTTACAAAACTAATAAAGAAGAAGGGATGAATTTATCGATTTTATACCTGGGTTTGATTTTAAAATATATTTATACTTTACAACAAAACTTTAATTATGCTATTCTGATGATACGTATTTCATGGATTTATCATGATTGGTGTTATTTGAGTATGTTTATAGGAGAGTTTTGTGAATATAAGACACTTAGTTCTTCTGAGTTTAGGTATATATAGTCTATCTATGCCTTTAATGGTTCAGGCTACTGATCCGATTATACCTATAGCTCAACAAGAGCAATTACAACAAGACCGAGATACTCAACGAGAACGTAGCTTACGCTTAGATGAAGAGCGTGTAGAGACTGTTGTTAGTGAGCCGGCACTTATAGACGTACCTTCTGATAAGAATGGTGCGTCTTTTTATATTAGACAAATACAGTTAGATGGTGTGCCTAAAGAATTATCTTTTCTAGATAAGCTTACCCACAAGTATGAGCAAAAAAATGTAACTGTATCAGATATTACTAATATTCGTAATGCCTTCCAACGTAAATTATTGGATAAGGGGTTTGTAACATCTCAAGTCTATATTCCAGAACAAAATTTAAATGATGGAATATTACAATTAATGGTTATACCTGGTCGAGTGGAAGACATTCGCTATAGTGAGTCTTCGGTTCATGGACCTTGGCGAACCACCTTAGTTGTACGACCTGGAGATATACTTAATATTCGTGATATTGAACAAGGTCTTGAGCAGATGAAACGTGTATCATCTCAATCTGTGACAATGAAGTTACTCCCAGGTAAAGCTATAGGTACATCTGTTATTGAGTTGTCAATCAAACAAGAGAAGCCAGTACATGGATCGATTAGTATTGATAATAGTGGTCTGGAATCAACAGGGATATATCAAGGTAGCTTTACTACTTCTTTTGATCAAGTTTTTAGAGCTAATGATACATTTACTATGTCATTATCAGGAGATCTTAGTGGATCAGGTAGTATAAAAGGAACTCGTGCAGCCAGTCTTAATTATGTTATTCCTCATGGAAAGGATACATTTAGTTTTAGTTTCTCTAAATCACGATACCATCAAATGATACAGTCCAATCCATATGACTTCACATATAGTGGTAAGTCAACCACTATGAAGGCAAAATGGAACCATGTTTGGTCTCGTACACAGCGTGAGAAACGTGCATTTGATATTTCTATCAGTACACGTCATAATCATCGCTTTGTTAATGATATGGAAATTCCGGTGCAAGCATTACGTACTACCTCAATGGAGTTTGGTGTTTCTAATCGTAAATATATTGGTAATGCTACCTTGTATTCTCGTTTAGGATTTCAATGGGGCATTGGTGCATTTGGTGCACAGCCCGAACATACAGCATCTGTTGCAATGGGTGGGCCTACATCTAGATATCATATGTGGCTTGCTGATGTCGATTATCGTAAGCCATTTATTATGGGCCATCGTCCTGCATCCTTTACATCTTCATTCCATGGACAATGGGTACAAGGCGGTAAAAGGGTATATAGTGTAGACACGATAAATATTGGTAATCGGTATAGTATTTATGGTTTTGATGGTGAATATATACTTATGGGTGATAGTGGGTGGTATTTACGTAATGAGGTAGCCTCTGTTATTCCTCATCTTAATACAGAAGTATATCTTGGTTTAGATGTAGGCGCAGTATATGGTAAAAGTGCAGAAACATTGGTAGGTAAAGCCATTGCAGGTACTGCAATCGGTATAAGAGGTAATTATGCATCAGGTTTATTATTTGATGCATTTATCAGCACACCTTTATATAAGCCACAAGGATATCATACGAAGAAGTTTTATAGCGGTTTTACCGTAGGATATAGATTCTAATCTAAATATAATTAAGACTTAATAAGTGTTGAACTATTATTTATATAATTGGAGAGTTATATGTGTAAAACGAATCAAGAACGACGTACACTAGGACGTAAGATCGTATCCTGGCTGAGTTTTGGTGTGTTTGTAGCATCTCAATCGATGGTACTGGCTGCACCAATTATGCCGGATAATAATGCTGTTATTACTGAACGACCGTTAGTTCAGGAAACAGCTAATCAGATTCCACTAGTGAACGTGACGGCACCTACTAATGGTGGTGTTTCTATGAATAAATATGATCGATTTAATGTAGAGAAACAAGGGGCCATTTTAAATAACTCATATGTAACGAGTAAAACAGAGCTTGCTGGCTATGTGCAAGGTAATAGTAACATGGTGAATGGTACTGCAAAGGTTATCGTAAATCAAGTTACATCAGATACACCGACATCTATGAATGGTTATTTAGAAGTGGCGGGGCAAAAAGCCTCCGTTGTAGTTGCTAACCCTAACGGCATTACAGTTAATGGTGGGGGCTTCCTTAATACGGAGCATGCTGTGTTAACTACAGGTAGAGCAGAATTAGATGGTGCTGGAAATTTACAAAATTACCGTGTAGAACAAGGAAAAGTCTCTATTGAAGGTAAAGGCCTTGATGGGAAACGTGCAGATTCTGTGTCTATCTTGGCACGAACTGTTGATGTAAATGCAGGTGTTTGGGCAAACAAACTTAATACTCGTACTGGACAAAATCACATTGATGCTAACAACTTAAAGGCTACAGCTTTAGAGTCTTCAACTGTTGAAACAAAACCAATGATTGGATTAGATGTGGCTGCAGTAGGTGGGATGTATGCTAATCATATTACTATGGTTGGCACTGAAGCTGGTGTAGGTGTTAATCTTAATGGTGTAGTTGCAGGGACTCAGTCTGTTTCAGTAGATGCTAATGGTCATCTATCTGTTAATGGTATGCTTCAATCCGATACAAGTCTCGTGGCTAAAGCAAATTCTATACAGAATATAAAGACAATTGCTTCAGGTGGAAACTTGGATTTAGAAACAAAAGAGTTAATTAATGCAGGGAATATTACATCCGTTAAAAATGGACATATTAAGGTAGAAGAAACTTTAACTAACAAAAATACAATGGCAGCTGGTGCCAATACTCAAGGCGCTGTGACAGGTAATGGCTCCTTGTCTGTTGAGGCAGGTAATATTCGTAATACTGACGCAGTGATTGTATCTGGTGGTACTACTAGAATTAATAGTAAAGAAGTACATAATATAGAGAATGGTCGCATTTATGGTGGAAAAGTAGCGATACAAACTGAGGTACTGGAAAATCGTAAGAATGTGGCGTTAGAATCTAAATTAGATGCTGCTATGGCAGATATGAAAGCAGCAGAGGATAAGCTTGAAGCAGCTTATGCTATAGATACTACAGCTTTTACATCAAAAACTGAACAAGATGAATATTTGAACCGAATCAAAGAACTATCCCAAGTATATGATGAAAAGCTTAAGATTGTTAAGTTAGTACAAGAGGAATTATCTGCTCATAAAGGGAGTACTGTTGCAGGTCGAGATGATGTAACTATTGAGGCGGATTCTATCTTGAATAGAGAGAAGTCTCTTGTGTATAGTGGTGGCACTATGACATTGGATGGTCGAGACACTTTGCACAATATCGGTGGTACTATTGAGGGAATTGGAAAAGGTGTCATCCGAAGTAAAGACTACCAAAATAAGAACTCTTCCTTTACAGCAAAACGTGTTAGCCCTGAAATTGAAAAAGGTCTTTCTGGTGCAAGTAATGACGCTATGCTGACAGAGCAAGAAGATCAAATCCTGATTACAGATAAAAATCATAGTGAGCATGGTCAAGTTTTTAAAAAGTCTGAATTTACTTCTTTAAATAGTGGCTATGGCGCACTCCATAGTTACGGAAAATCCCCAATGCCAATATATGAGGCTGCAGAATATGTTACGGTAGAACAAATTACGCCAGAAGAGCAAGCGGCAGGTGAAGAGTTAATTCCAGCAGAATATATTGGTACACAAGTACCTTCGTACGCTTATGATGATCCTATTTTTAAAGAGTTTGGCATTACATCTATGACAACAGAGCGCCCACTAACGTCAGGTCCTGAACAAGAAGCGTGGGATGCACAATATAAGCCAATTTTAGCTTCATTAAATGAAAAAATTAAAGCTCATAATGCAAAGGCTGAATTACATAACCAAAAAATTTCCGGAGTAGCTAATGAAAAAATAGACAATTATACTATTATTCGAAATAAAACAATGACCTCTAAAGAAGAGGTGAAAAATAGTACGCCAGGTGTTGTGCGCTTTGGTGGGGATCTGTCATTCACGGGAAATGGTACTAATGAAAATAGTCAAATGGTTGTAGGTGGTACATTAACTACTACGGGTGCTATTGATCAAGTAGCAAAAGAAAATCAAGAAGTGACTAATACATTTGGTACTACAGAAGCTTCATATACCTATAAAAGAAGATGGCCACATAAATCTAGACGAAGAGGTTATAAGGGTCAAGTATTTATGACTCCACAAGTAAATAAAGAAAATCCAATATCACTTGGGGTGGCTAAGAAAGAAGACAAAAATGGTAAGGCAAAAGGTGAGGTAGGGGATAATCACCGTAAAGAGGTACAAGACTTCTTAAATCCATTTGCACAAGATAGCAGCAATGATGCATCTAAACCAACTGCAGGAACTAATATTTTGGCATTGCCTACAGAATCTTTGTATAGAATACATCCTGAAAGCACTGCTAACTATGTAGTTGAAACAGATCCGCAATTTACGAATAAAAAAGCCTTTTTATCTTCCGATTATATGTATCGAGAGATGAAAACAAAGCCTGAAAATATCGAAAAACGACTAGGTGATGGTTTGTATGAGCAGACCTTGGTTAGACAGCAGATTGTATTTGGAACAGGGTATAGATTCCTTGATGGGTATACAGATGACGAAAGTCAATTTAAAGCGCTCATGGATGCCGGTATTGTCTATGCTAAACAACACGGTATTGCTCCAGGTGTAGCACTGACAGCAGAACAAGCAGCTAGTTTAACTAGTGATATGGTCTGGCTTGTAAAAGATATTGTTATGGTAGAGGGAAAACCTGTTGAGGTGATCTATCCTAAGGTATACCTTAAACAAAGCAATGGTTTACAGTTACATACTGATGGAACACTAATAAGTGCTAATACATTGGTTATGAATGCAAAGAAACGTATTCATAATGAAGGTGTTATTCAGGGTAAAACAGTAGTTCTCGCATCTAATCAAGATATTATTAATAACGGTCATATTAATGCAGACAAAGTTGGTTTGCAATCGGATACAACTATTTACCAACAAGGTCAAATTGTTGGTCGTGATGCTGTAGGATTACAAGCAAAAGAGAATATCACTTTTAACAATTCTATTGAGCATTTAACAAACCAAGATGTTTTACATAAAACGGCGGGTATTGCTATAAGCGGTGATACAGGCGTTATGATCGTATCTGCTGGCAATGACGTAAACCTAGGTGGTGCAACTATTGAAGCATTAGGTAAAGAAGGGGCTATCACTATTACCGCTGGACATGATATTAATAGTACTACAGATATTCTTACTGCTAAAAAAGATATGACTCAAGATGGGGATAATTATTTACGAACCTATCGTCAAACTGAACTAGGAACGACAATAGAGGCTGGTGGAAATGTATCTATTGGCGCCAAAAATGATATTAAGGCTCGTAATTTGACTGTTAGCAGTGATTCTGGGGCGGTAAAAGTAATTGGTGAAAATGATGTATCCATTGAAAATGGCTATAGCGAGTCTAAAGATGCATTTGCGTTAAAATACAAAGAAAAAGGCCTCCTTAATAAAAAGGAGACTAAAATCAAAACAAATGATGAATCTACAAATGCATTAATGAGTACAGTCAGTGGTCATACTGTAGTGGTAGGTGCTAATAACGATGTGACACTTACATCTTCTAATATCGTGAGTACCGCAGGAACATCTGTATTAGCAGGTCATGATGTAATAACGGATGCAGCGGCAAAGCATACTCTAAGTACCGCATCTAAAGATGTAAAAAAATCTGGTATTATGGGTGCTGGTATGGGTATCATGATTGGTAAAAAACAATCGAAAGATAACTATTATATCGATGAAACTACTCATAAAGCCACAACTTTAGGATCCACAAATGGAGAAGTTACTGTACAAGCGGGTGGCACAGTTCATTTGACCACGACGAATGCAGTAGGGAAAAATGGCGTTGTCATTTTAGGGCAAGATATTATATTAGATGGTAAAGATGACTTGTATAAACAAGAGGAGCGTCATGAACGTAAGTCTTCAGGGTTAACTGTAAGTTTAGGTGGCAGTGTTGTTGAAAAAATAGATAGTGCTGTAAAAAAACAACACAGTGCATCTGATAGAAGAAACAGTCGCTTTAAATCATTAGAAGGCAAACAGTCTATGGATCGATTGCTCTCTGCTATTGGCGAAGCAAAGCAAATTGTTGATAGAAGTTATAATGGCCAAATGAGAGCTATTAATTCACAATTGGAACGTGTCAATGCTGATATAGTCAATACACCAGAAACTGACGCAACTAAGTTAGCAGAGCTTAAAGCTAAACAAGAGTTTTTACTGAAAAGACGAAGTACTTTAGAAGAAAATAAAAGTGTTGTTGATAAAGCTACTGATAAAGCCATTGATAGAGCTATTAATGTACAAATAGGTATTGGATCTAGTAAAAGTGTAGCTGAATCGAAGTTAGAACGTCATACGTATTCTAGTGGGACTATTGACTCTGATGGAACTGTTTTGATTCATGCTAATAGTGCAGATTCAATTAAAGGTAATATTACTGCAATTGGCGAGCAAATCAAAGGGAAGAATGTACAATTAGCTGCTTCCAATACTATCAATCTAGAGGCCGGTTCAAATACGCAACGTGTTGAAACAAATAGTAAGTCTAGTGGCTGGAATGTTTCTGCTAATATTGGTATGAGAACTGGAGGGCTCGTAGGTTGGTCGGCATCCGCTTATAAAGGGACAGAAAATGGCATAGAAGATACTACTACTCATACAGGGACACATGTTGTAGGTACTAATAACGTATCTATTGAAAGTGGCAGTAATACGAACCTTATTGGGTCTACTGTTTCTGGGCGAGGTGTAACGGCGAAAGTAGGTAATAATCTCACTGTAGAAAGCTTACAAGACAGTCAGATTTATCATGAAACATCCAAGAATAAGGGGATATCTATATCTGGTGCAAACTTTATATCTCAACCTACGATTAATGGTGTTAATGTAAAAGGCAATATTGATAGTACTTATAAAAGTGTTACAGATCAATCGGGTATACATGCAGGTAATGATGGTGTGAATATTACTGTTGGCAATACGACAACATTAAAAGGTGCTATTATAACTAGTAAAGCTACACCTGAAAAAAATAAGATGTCTACCAAATCTCTAGTTATGGAAGACATTCATAATGAAGCGTCTTATAAGGCTAAGAAATCTGGTATAGCAATGAATACATCTGGATTGACAGCAAAAGGTATTCTCGGTAAAATCAACCCATTGGGACTATCTCCAGTAGTTTCTATTCCAGTATCAGATGAGGCCCAATCTACTACAAAATCTGCTATTAGTGATGCTATATTGGTAGAAGTAGAGGGTAAACCACTTACTGCTATTAACAGAGATACTGAACATGCACTCAATAGTATTAAACCAATATTTGATAAGGCTGATGTAAAAGAACGTATGGAATACGTTAATGCTGTATCTGATGAGGGCTTCAAGTTAATTGGGGATATTGCAATGAAGCAAGTTCAGAAGTATGAGGAAAAAGTCGCTAATACTTCTGATGAAGCTCTAAAAAAACGATATCAAAAAGAAGCTGATAAATGGAAAGATGGTGGCATTTATAAAGTTGCCTTACATGGTGGTTTTGGTGCAGTAGTCTCTAATATGGCTGGAGGCTCCAGTTTAGACGGTTTTGCAACTGCTAGTGCTAATGAGATAATGGTGGGGGCTATTGCTAAGGAAGTAGCTAAACATCCTAATAGTACAATAAATGCTGATGGTAAATATGTTGATAACTCTGATGTATATAAAATTGCTAGTGCGGTTTTAGGTAAAACAGTTTCACACTCTTCGTTAGGAACTGGTATTTCACTATCTGCTACAACAAGTAATTATTTAACTCATGAGCAAGGAAAACAGTATGAGTATGAGCTTTCTTTGGCTAAGAGTGAAAAGGAACGTAAACTAGTAATTCAAAAATGGAAAGCTATTGATGAAAAACAAGAAGCTGATTATATTAGTCAAGAGAAAAGTATATTTAAAAAATATTTTAATACAATATCGGACTTAATTGATTTTAATATCTATCTTCCGTATAAACGAGAGCGTAACAGATATAATATTAGTCTTGATCGTGCATTCTCTTTAGATTCTAATACTGGTAAGCTTAAGAAGGCGATGGTAAAAGTAATATCATTACCTTTGAAAGAGGAAAGTTCTTTTGCTGAGCGAATACAAAATGAGAAAAATATATTCGCTTTAAATCGGGCTGAAATAATAAGTAAAATAGAGGGCTTTAAAGCTGGATCTGATGAATTTGATGAAAATACTTTATATCATTATAATCGGATACGAGTAGGAGAAGATAAACTCTTATCACATATTTTAAAAAGTACTGATGTTACAAGAGGTGTTTTGGATAGCTTTACTGAAGATGGTTTTTCAGCATTTGAACGTTCTTTAGGAATCACTCCTAGTTACAACCAATATTATTACGGTGGTAAATTATTAGGAGATGGGATAGGTGTTGTTGGTGGTGGTATTACTGCTGGCACAGGTGTTATAGAGACGGGGATATTTACAGCTGGCGGAGTAACAGCTGTTGCTACGCCGGTATCTGTGACACAAATAATGGCAGGTAGTACACTAGCAGTTCATTCAGCTAATAATTTTGAAAAGAATCTTACGCTGTTTGCAAAGCATAATAGAGAGAAGCCAGAAATATCCACCAAATTTAACTTTGATGAAGAAGCCCCTTATATTAGGGAAAATCGTCTGCCTAAAGATTCTGAAACTATTTTATCAGATGGTACATTTGATAAAATAGGTAAAGTCGAACCTCATGGTGCTCAGGTTTATAAAAAAGATAAAAAATATTATTATAGAGATACACTTCACTTTGGAAAGAAAGCACATTTAGAAGTATTTGATAGAAAAGGTAATCATTTAGGAGAAGCAGATCCTTTGACGGGGGAAATAAAGCCACATTCTGCTGATTCTAAAAAGAAACTTAGTAAGGAATATAGATGATAGAATTAGAACCTATTAAACAGATAAAAAGTCCAAGTTCAGAAAATGTTATAATTTTTGCTTTGCGATGTGCAAATTATATAATTATAAATGATAAACTTAATGGTCTAATTATTTTGGACATGGATTGGAGCGAAGTTAATAGAATTTATATAGGCGAACAATTATTACTTATTGAAGCTATATATACAGATATGCTGAAAAACAGAATTGTATTTAAATTAGAGTCGTCTTTATGCTTTGTAGATATTGATACACATTTTGTTAAGTTAATACCTATTCCTAATAATATTAAGGAATTCTATTTTTATCAATTATACAAATTTAATGATGACATAATTTTAATGCATACCAATAAAGGGGTAGTATCTTTGTCATTGGTTGATTATTCTGTTCATATTATAAATGAAGTAGCAGAATATGATGAAAAATTTGCATACGTTATTTATGAAAGTGAAACAAAAGAGTCCTATTCTCATAATGGAAAATTAGTTTGTTTGGATACAGATAATATAACTATATTAGATTATTTTAAAAAGGTTCAGATTAAAAACCCTATTTCTGTCCCGTATTTTGATGTATCTGTGACGGATAGATATGGTTTAGCTATTGGAGAGGAACAATTACAGATTTTTAACCTATATGGAGATATAAAAAGTTGGATATTATCATATAAAAGACCGTGGTATGGTGAGCGGGCTGATATAGTTGGAAAAGATGATGGACTCCATTTATATGTTATAACTCGTAATGATTTGGACGAATTAACAAGTCTTTCAGAGTATTTAATTCCGTTTGATAAGATGCCTAATCATATAATTTTAATATAAGTGTTAGCAAATTATTGAGGTGAAAATATTTTTAAAATATTTAATTTAATCTTTTGGGTTGGAATGATTTTTTTCCTAGGAGGCATTACATTAATGCTTGTTATGGATCCTGAGGTTACTAGTGACGAGTTTTGGATATATTTCTATGGTAGTGCTTATATTATTAGTGGAATATTTATGTTGGGATGGTACTTTATATATAAGCTCTTAAAAAAATGATTATATTTGAATTAATCTTAAGGTCATGATCATTTAAACCCGATAGGACGTTATAGTCTAAACTTCAGTGATAAGTATTACTGAATGATTTAGAACTATAGCGTCCTTTTACTATCTTGGCACTCTTATCATAGCCGATATATGGTGTTAAGGATGTGGCAATCATGATGGATTATTCTAATTTTTATTATATAAATTTATATAAAATTTGTGATATATTAGAGTTAAAATTTTAGTTGTGTTGTAAACGAGTGGTTTTAATGATAGGAATACTCATATGTTATTTTTAAAAATTTATAATTATTTTGTCAGGGGCGTTGTACTTTTCTTTCTTATAATTATTCCTTTTACTATTGTTACAAATCCTGAAATGATCGAGGATGAAGTCGATTTACTGTATATATTGTAATCCTTTTGATCTATGTAGTATGGACTTATATTTATAACTATTTAAGTCGTAAAAGGAGTTAGTGTTTGTGCATATTCATTTACCCTTAGTTTTCGTAGTCATCTTTTATTCGGCAATTGTTCTCTATTGGATCATATATAAAATACTCTTAAGAAAAAAAACTTTCACCATTACTAGTATCTTTAATTGCTAATTCTAATTATGGTTTTATTAAAGTCATCTCTTGGGCGATAATTATTACATACCCCTTCATGCTATTTAGCATGTTTTATTTCTTAGATTACATAGCTGTGCCAATTGTTATGGCTTGGTTTTTACAATCTGTTTTAGTTGCAGCTACCCTATTCAGGCAGCCATCACACAGTCGTTATTAAGATTGGGCTAGAAAGAAACAGATGTATGTAGTGTGGATTGTATTTTTTTATTTCTTAGCGGCGCTAGGTATATTGAAATTCTATGATTTTTTGTAGTGTTTAAGTTGTAAAGAAAAAGTATATTCCCGTTATTGAGAATCAAGGGAAAAGTAAGAATGTCTGCTAACAATAAAAATTTTTAAAGCTGTATATATGTTTTTTGTTCTATCAATTAATTACATATATAGAAGCGTAATTATAATGAGGCGGAACCTCTTATAGAATACATTTTAGAAAATAAGAACTAGAATTTCTTATGGTATAATTAAGTATCACATGAATTATTTCTTATATCGTATTATAGAAAGAGGTTCCTTATGGCATCCGGCAGATCTGAAAAAGAGTTACAAGGGGTAACGATGTTAGGTCACAAGACCGATTATCCTACTGATTATGCGCCACAGGTGTTAGAGGCGTTTGATAATAAACACCCTGATAATGACTATTTCGTTAAGTTTAATTGCCCTGAGTTTACTAGCTTGTGTCCTATGACAGGTCAACCAGACTTTGCGACAATCTATATTTCTTATGTTCCAGATAAGAAAATGGTAGAGTCCAAGTCTTTGAAGTTGTATCTGTTTAGTTTCCGCAATCATGGGGACTTTCACGAGGACTGCATCAACATTATCATGAAAGATCTTGTGAAGTTGATGGATCCTAAATATATCGAGGTGTGGGGCAAGTTTACGCCGCGCGGTGGTTTGTCCATCGATCCATACGCAAACTATGGCAAGCCTGGTACAGAGTGGGAAAAGACTGCAAAAGAGCGCCTTCATTTCCACGACATGCAGCCTGAGCGTGTAGCATACCGTTAATATGGCATACGAATATTTAACAATGGTCACATCCTTTATTACTTGTTTTATGATTGGTGTGACCTTGTCTTTACAACCTGCATCGATAATCGTAGGGACTCACACTCATTTAAGAGAACAAAGTAAATGGACTCGCTGGAACGGATATATCATTTTTGTGTTGCTCCTATTTGTGCTAGATATGCTTGTAACAAATGGTATATATATTGCGTTTCACGATGTGTATGGTAATCTCTTTAACATTGGTTATCTTGATTTCGATCTGATGGACATGTTCTTTAGTGAAAGCTTTCAAATAGGTGTTATTCTAGTCTTTTCGCTCATATTGTTTCAAGTATTAGGGCTCGTTGATTTAGCTCATGGAGAACGGGATTTATCCTTTTATTATGACCAAGTAGATGCAGGTAAACATAAGCCTTCTTGGATGGAGCGGTACATGGGGAGTCAAAGAGGCTCTCTTGGAGCGAGCTTGGTGGGCTTGCTTTATATGCTGAGAATGACGATAAAAACAATGTGGCCTTATATCGTGTGTCTAGTGTGGTTTAAAATCCTAGCCATACTTGTAAATGTACTAGTGTCTCCGAGTATTAACCGAATTATGCATGCTGATAATGAATTGACGACCCTAATCATTTTCGACCCATATATTATCACCTATGTAGTTGCTGGTTTCTTATGGGGTCATGTAGCGTTACATCATGATGTAACTAAAGTATCGCATTTAGCTAGTAGTATGGCTATATCTCTTATCCCTCGTCTTACAGTCTTGGTAGGAGCAATTTTCTTTATTGGATTGGCCCTCATCATTATAATGGTACCCATCACATGGGATGGGGTACTTGACACAGTTACAAAATAATAGATAAAGCTAGTTATTTCCTGTATTTTTAGGGTTTTAAAAGTCGTTCTCATTCTCTTGACAATGAAATGATTCAAATGTTAGAGTATGGTTGTATTAATTGGAATACATAAACGGTTATACCCCGTATATGGTGAATAACAAGGTGCAATATAAAATCGTCCTTGGGATGTTCCTAAGGACGATTTTTATCATCTATTGCTAGAGGGAGAATTAGATGAGTATAGTAACAAACCAAACAACTGAACTTATTGGTAAAACACCGATATATCAATTGCCAAATACCAATATTTATGTAAAGCTTGAAAAATATAATGTAGGCGGTTCTGTAAAAGACCGTGCCGTTCTCGGTATGTTACAGGCTGCAAAAGAGCAAGGTCGCATCCATGAGGATAGCATTATTGTAGAAGCCACAAGTGGTAATACGGGAATCGCTCTTGCTATGGTAGGCGCTATTCTACATATTAAAACAGTGATTATCATGCCTGAAAGTATGAGTAAAGAACGCCGTGAGCTTATTAAGGCTTATGGGGCGCAGCTCATCTTAACACCAAAAGAAACAGGTATGAAGGGGGCTCTTGAGAGGGCAAATGAAATCTTAGAGAAGTATCCAAATGCTTTTACCTTGGGTCAATTCGTAAACCCTGCAAACCCAGATATGCATTACCGTACAACGGGGGCTGAAATCGTAGAACAAGTGCCGAATGTCGATGTATTTGTAGCGGGGATCGGTACAGGTGGTACTTTCACAGGCGTTACAAGACGATTGAAAGAACATAATCCTAATCTAAAAGCCATTGCTGTAGAGCCAACGGGATCTCCTGCTATTACCGAAGGTAAGGGCGGCCCTCACAAAATTCAAGGGATTGGGGCTGGGTTTATTCCTGAAAACTTTGAACAAAGCTTGATGGACGGCGTGCAAACTGTAAGTGATGAAGAAGCTTTTAGCGAGGTGCAAACCTTTATGCGTGAAAGTGGTATCTCTATTGGTCTTTCCGCGGGGGCGGCCATTGTAGCGGCAAAACGCATGGCTCGTGAATTACCTAAGGCGAACATCGTTGTTATTGCACCTGATGGAGTAGAGAAATATTTATCCCTTTTGGACTTCGGCAATAATGAATACGTTAAATAATAGATTTTAGATAGATAAAATACGAGATTTTGAATGATAAAAGAATAGGTTCTATATAGATATAGCCTTATATATAGGAATATAGACCAAATATGTTGTATACTAGATATATCTATATTTCTGTAGAATGTAAGTAGAGTTATTTGAGATGGAGTCACTATGATGCAAGGTTTGCGCGATTTATGGGGCAAAATTCAATATAATATTAAGCGCGTAATGGATTCTGACCCAGCTGCCACAAGTGTATGGATGGTTATATGGACATATCCACATATTACGGCTTTGTTCTGGCATTTCTTTGCCCACCGTTTATATAAGGCGGGGTGGCCAATCTTGGCTCGTCGTGTGGCTCTCCATTCTCGTCATGTAACGGGCATTGAAATCCATCCAGGTGCGACGATTGGTCGCGGTCTCTTTATCGATCACGGTATGGGAGTTGTTATTGGTGAAACGGCTATTGTAGGCGATAATGTAACCTTGTTCCATCAAGTAACACTAGGTGGGATGTCTTCTAAAAAGGTAAAGCGCCATCCGACCATTGAAGATGATGTACTCATCGGTACGGGTACAAAAATCTTAGGGGATATTACGATTGGGGCGCGCACGAAGATTGGCTGTAATCTCGTTATTAAACATGATATTCCTAAGGATATGGTAATCTTTGAAACAGATCCAGAAAATATGTATGTCCGTAAACCTAGTCGCAATGCAACTGCTGCACAAGCAGAGGAGAAAAAAATCCCTGATAATTACATAGAATACTATATTTAATATAAAAACGTATTTAATATATAATCATTTTTAATATAGAGTCATATTGAATATAGAATCATACATACCTCTAACTATTAGATTAACTAGTAGTTAGAGGTTTTTTGGTTCGTAGAAACATGATTCTGTGAAGTATTGGATTTAGATTTGGTATGGATTGTATTGGGGGTATGTTTGATTTAGTATGGTTATAATGTTTTCATTAAACTTTTATACAAAAATATCTATTCATATATTGACATGGAAAATCATTATTAGTAAAATATAAACATAATCAATATTGATTATGAATTAAATAAACGAATTGATGGCGTAGAAGCCAACTGTGTTTGTTCTGCTTTTAGAATAAACTATAATTGAGAATTAAGTGAAAAAAGGAGTTTTATTATGAAAAACGTACAACAAGTAAATCAATATTTAGCAGATCTTTCCGTATGGAATGTGAAATTACATAACCTACACTTCAATGTAACTGGTCCGCAATTCAAATCTATTCATGAATACTTGGAATCTATTTATGATGAAGCCTTTGAATACTTTGATGCCGTAGCAGAACATGTGAAAATGCAAGGTCAATTTCCATTGGTAAATTCTGCAGAATACGCAAAATTGACTAAAATCGAAGAATTGGGACAAGAAGACATCCCTCAAGCAAAGGTAATTGATATTCTTCTTAAAGATTTTAAATACATGAATGATCAAGCTGTAGCAATTCGTGCAGCAGCTGATGAAGAAGGTGATTTCTTGCTCGTAAGCATGATGGAAGATCACGTTGCATACTATGTAAAACAAATCTGGTTCATCGAATCTATGCTGAAATAAGACGATTGACAATGCCTTATTGGGTATGATATGATTACCCAGTAAAGCATGGAGGATTACTCAAGAGGCTGAAGAGGACGGTTTGCTAAATCGTTAGGGCGGGTTACCGTCGCTAGGGTTCGAATCCCTAATCCTCCGCCATTTATTTTAGATAACTTAGCAAAGCCTTGGATTTAAGGCTTTGCTATTTCTATTATGTGAGATACTAAAGTTTATATTCTAGTTATTCATACTTTGACTAAGTTTTATCAAGTGTGTCCTCTTTTTAGTTGAAAATCGTAGCTGAATAGTTGACACTAACTAGCTACTATGATAAAATTTTTCTAAGATGACAAACCCCCCGCAGTTCCTTTTTTGGACAGACATGTTCTGATGCGGGGCTATTTTTTTAGGAGAGATTATGGATACGCCGTCAGCATTATCTTGGGAGCAACAAATAGAGTTGTTAAAACGTCGAGGTTTAGTTGTTGAAGATCGGGATGTTACTAAAATACAAAATATAAGTTATTATAGATTAAAAGAATTTGCACAACCATTTGCAAAGGAAAAAGATGGCTCTGTATTTTATGAAAATATAACATTCCATGAGGTGTTAGGTCGATATTATCAAGATAAAAACCTAAGAATTTTCTTGTTACATGCTTTAGAAAAAATTGAAGTTTCTTTAAAAACAAGAATATCAAACTTACTTGGATTAAAGTATGGAGCCTTTGGATATTTAAACTTTTCACTTTGGGCGAATAAGAATAAATTTAGTAAATTTACAATTGAACAAGAGCAGTTTAGGGTTAAGAAAAATCTTTTACAGGTGTTACGAAAATCTCAACTTAGAGAGTTAAAAAATCAAAAAAATTTAGATGCAGATAACTTTCCATCAGTTTGGCTAGGCATTGATTTATTGATGCTAGGAGATGTAGTTAAAATTGTTGAATTGATGAACACTACACATCAAAAGAAACTCGCTAAGTGTTATGATTGTACTCCCGAAGAATTGATATCATGGCTTGGCTGCCTTAACTTAATTAGGAATATATGTGCTCATAATTCTAATTTAGTGGATATTGCTTTAAAAACAAAACCTAAGTCTAGACCATTTTGGTTAAAAATTTTGAGTACCGTTACTACAGTAGCTAAAGATGGAACGAATATAGAAAAACCATCGAGTAAATTGGCTGTTGTTATAATGATTATTGTTGAGTTAGTTATAAAAATTAATAGTAAATATCAATGGAATGGTATTCAAGGTGTTATTAAAAACTTATGTAGAGATAATGATGAAAGAGCTAAGCTATTAGGTTTTAAGTCATGCTATACTGCTAGAAAATCAATAGATATCTTACTTTGTGAAAGATTGGGACCTGAATATTGTCCTATTAAAAAAAAGCATGATAAGAGAAGTAAAAAACGAGAATATAAGAGAAAACTTAAAAAGAATTTGTGATGAATATAATATTAAGTTATTATTCTATTTAATAAAAGTGGACTGTTTTAGGCAGTCCATTTTTATATAAGAATATTAAAATTTAAGTATATATTAGTATTGATTTACACAGGTGTGTAAGGGTATAGAGTTGACGTATGTCTAGGGGTTTCATATAATAGATTGTATAAAATGTAATTTTAAGGAGACTCTTATGAATACAAAACATACACGTCAAATGAATCGTATCCGTCGAGCGTTAGGCATTGGCGCATTATGCCTCGTTGCGTCTGTTGGATTTAGTCATGCTGAAAGTATTGCCATCCCAAGTGCACGTCCTATGGTGGATGGCGTAAGTGCTGATGTAGAGACTATTAGTAGTTCTAGTAAAGGACAACAGCATATAAACTCAGATGTTATTACGCCTAATGATTGGACATATACAGCGTTACAAAGGCTCATCAAACATGGTGCTATTACAGATACTCACGGATTTACTTTTGATGGTACTAGCTATACAAAGGATGAGCTTATGCCGCTTATCGATGAGGTAGTCACAAAACGTGAGCAAATGAACGACAATGATCGAGAGTATGCATTGCGTATTTACCAAGAAAATATGCGTGATGTAATGGATTACCGTATTGCTCGCGATAAAAAAGCTACTGACGAGCGCCGTCAAAAACTAGATGAAAAGCGTGCTGAAAAGGCTAAAAAATCTGGTAAGACCTACCAAGTATCCAAGGATCAACAAGAGGCTCTTGATAAGGCTGGCGATGAAGTAGCAAAACCGGAAGAACGTGCTTTAACAGATGAACAAATCAAAGATAAAATGAAGAAATTTAAAATTGATGATTCTCGCGTTAAGGTAAATGATGAAGTGCGTATTCGTTATGCGGACTCTAAGGATAAAAAGTCCAAAACAGATGCTCGTATGCAGACGGAGATGACGTTCACTCTATAACTCTTAGTAAGGGGTTATAATGATTGATTTTTTAAAGAAACAATTGTTTACTGTCCATCAAAACGGTAAGCAACAGGTAAGTGAGGTCTTTAAATATATAGGACCTGGTATAATCGTAACTGTTGGATTTATCGATCCAGGAAACTGGGCCGCCAACTTGGCAGCTGGTGCTAGTTTTGGTTACGAATTATTGTGGGTAGTCACACTATCCACGATTATGCTCATTTTATTACAGCATAATGTGGCGCATTTAGGCATTGTACGCGGTCAATGCTTGTCGGAATGTGCCTATGAGTTTTTACCGCGTTATGCATCTCGCTTTGTGCTTAGCACGGCAGGAATTGCGGCGGCAGCGACGGCCTTGGCTGAGTTTATTGGCGCTGCTATCGCCTTGAAGATGCTCTTTGGTATTCCTATCTTGATAGGCAGCATTTTGACGGCTCTTATCTGTACGGTTATGCTCATTACGAACTCCTATCGTAAATTAGAGCGAATCATTGCTGGCTTTGTATCCCTTATCGCATTGGCGTACCTTGTTGAGGTAAATATGGTCAATGTGGATTGGGCAGCGGCTGGTATCGGTTGGGTGGATCCTAATATTCCTAATACATCGATGCTCGTTATTTTGAGTATATTAGGGGCCGTAATTATGCCTCACAACTTGTTTTTGCACTCTGAAATCATCCAAAGTCGCCAGTTCAATACACAAGATCCAGCAATTATGAAACGGCAGTTACGCTATGAATTCCTCGATACTTTGTTATCTATGGGGATTGGGTGGATGATTAACTCTGCCATGATTATATTGGCGGCGGCTGTCTTCTTTGCTCATGGTATTGAAGTAACAGAGCTTGAACAGGCTGAGGAGTTGTTGCGACCACTCATTGGACCTGCAGCGGGTATTATTTTTGCGATAGCATTGTTATTTGCAGGTTTTGCCTCATCTGCTACGGCAGGTATGGCGGGGGCTAGTATCTTTGCAGGAATGTTTGGAGAATCTTATGATATGAAAGACTTCCATACGCGATTAGGCTTGGCACTAACATATGTTCCAGCATTATTATTGATCGTGTTTATTACAGATTCCTTCCAAGCATTATTGTTCTCTCAAATGTTCTTGAGCTTACAATTACCTATCACCATATTCTTGCAACTTTACATGACAAGTAGCCACAAGGTCATGGGAGAATATGCGAACCGTAAATTTACAAATATTCTCTTATGGGGAATAGGTATTATCGTTACAATTATGAATATTTACTTATTGATTGTAGGCTAATAGAATATTCTTTGTTAGTTACCAAAAGGTTTATTATAAAATCATAATTAGAATACAGCATTAGAGTACAATATTAGAGTATAATATTAGAGTACAACATTAGAATACAAAATTAAAATGCAAAGGACCGCTATGGCGGTCCTTTTGTCATGTTACTAACGTATCTATTATGTGAAAAGCGTATCTTTGAATACCCAAGAGGGGTATAAAATATGGTACAATTAAAGATAGTATAATTAAAATTAATATAATATCTGTTGGGGATATTCCTTAGCAGTGTGATATATGGAAAACTAGGAGGCCCTAATGGCAAAGGAAATCAAAGTGCAAGAGACAATACAATCTGATTTTAGTGTTGTGGTTAACGACATTGCTGAAGAGTTATTGACGCGCCTCAATATGGATGAGGATGGTTCTGTTATCGATATGTTCCAAACAGGCTCTTTTGATCCTTGGCAGTTATTCGTATTTTTTGGCGCTTTAGAAAAAGCTCTTATTGAGTTCAGAACGGATAAACGCAAGAAAACGGTTATCGTTCATGCACAACCTGAGGCTCTTATCGGCATAGGTCGCGTAGTGACACCTGTATCTACTATGCTTGAGCATGTATTGATGTCTCGTTTGAACGACATGAGCGAAGGCCGCTTGGAAACAGGCATGCTTACAGTATCTGCTGAAAGTATCGATTATGAAGGTGTAAACCTTAAAGGGCGTCACGTGGTTATCGTATGCGACCTTGTAGATGAAGATTCTAATTATCTCAAAGAATGCATTAAATTATGTAAAGAATTGAAAGCAAGCCACGTAGTGGCGGTGCCTCTCATGTTGTGGAACCCAGAATTGATCGATAATTTGACAGAGGAATCTATTAAGGCGGAATTATCTCATGAAAATCGTCCTCTCTCCTAGTAAGACAAAAACGATTGCCGATGTTGCTAGCAACGATGAGACAGTACATCATGCAGTCCGAGACGGTCAATTTCAGCCGAACATCACGAAAAAGATTATAACTCATGTACAATCTCTTGATGTAGCAGCTCTTGGAAAGGCGCTAAAGCTAAAGGCTGATAAGGCACAGGCTGTCTTTGATTTTTATCAGGACTTTGAGTCCCATCCCGTAGGTCGTGCCTGTGAAAGCTACGATGGTATTGCTTTTAAATATTTAGACTGGTCGAACTTATCTGATGAAGCCAAGACCTTTGGTGAAAGCCACCTCGTTGTGATGTCCGCGTTGTACGGTGTCGTTGAACCTAATATGGGGGTGCGCGACTATCGACTCGATATGGTTGATAAGGTAGGCGTTAATTTATACGATACATGGCGTGAAGCAGTGGACGCATACTTTCACAAGGAAGATTGGATCCTAAACCTAGCATCTAAAGAATATGCAAAAATGGTGAACCATCCAAAGGTGGTAACCATTGAATTTTGGGAATTACGGGGCGACACGTTTAAGCAGATGAGTACGTCCTCCAAAATGAGTCGAGGTGTGATGGCTCACGAATGTTTAACCCGACAAGTGAAACATGTGCGGGACTTGCCGCGCGAAATCAATGGATTTACCTGTGTCTCTGACATTGAATCCATTACCATACCAAGCGAATCGATGACGATTCGTTACGAAAGGAAGTGATTGTTTGCAAGTGCAAGACATTCTTGCAAAAGACCTCGTCGGCGATGAATGGCTGACCGAGGAGGAACTAAGATTTCTCATGTCTGTAACTGATGAAGAACAGTTGCAGTTGATATATAAAAAGGCCTACGAAGTAAAGGCAAAATATGTAAAGCCTGTAGCATACTATCGGGGTCTCATCGAGTTCTCAAACCGATGCATTAAAAATTGTAATTATTGCGGTATCCGCCGTGAAAATGATAAGACGGAACGCTTTGATATGAATCGCGAAGATATCATCAAGATGGCACAGTGGGCATACGACCATGAATATGGTTCCATTACGCTCCAATCTGGTGAACGCTGTGATGATGCCTTTGTAGACTATGTTGTGGATTTAATTCGCGACATTAAAGCCATCGGTGATGGTTCTCTTGGCATAACGATGTGTGTAGGGGAACAAAGCGAAGAGGCGTACCGCCGTATGCGTGAAGCCGGTGCTAGTCGTTATTTATTACGCATTGAAACAACCAATACAGATTTATACCATAAGATTCATCCTCGTGATGAATTACATTCCTTTGAGACGCGCGTAGAATGCTTACGTCGTTTGCGCCGCGTAGGCTTCCAAGTTGGCACAGGCGTTATGATTGGCCTACCTGGTCAAACCGAGGAAGATCTTGTGAACGATATCTTGTTCTATCGCGATATGGATATCGACATGATTGGCATGGGGCCTTATGTGGTGCATCACGATACGCCTCTAGGTCAAGAAGCATTGGCGATGGGCATTGATGACGAAGCAGGTAAATTGCGCCGCATTCAACTGGGGCTCAAGATGATTGCGTTGACTCGTTTATTCTTGAAAGACGTAAACATTGCGGCAACTACTGCCTTACAAGCACTAGATAAACTAGGCCGTGAAAAAGGTTTAGCGGCAGGGGCGAATATCCTTATGCCTATCATCACCATTCCTGAACACCGTGCAAAATATTTGCTATACGATAATAAGCCATGCGTGGACGACAATGCAGAACAATGTAAAGACTGCTTGACTCGCCGAGTAATGTCCATCGGTGATACAGTGGGTTGGAAACAAAATGGGGACTCTAAACACTACGGCAAACGGACGGGAGAATTTTAGTATTCTATGTTCGAACTAAATTATTTAGTTGACTATATCTTTGTCCTTAGTATTGCCTATATATAGATGGGGCCCCGTTACATAACGACAACTTAATTAAAAAAGACGGTCTATACTTGCTTGCTCCTCGTTTCTAATGTCGCTACACAAGTACAGACCGTCTTTTTTATAACTTTGTAAGGGCACTAGTCCCATCTATATATAGGTTTACGAATAAAGCTTTATTAATAAATCCTTAAGTTCATTATAAACATAGAAATACTAAAATTCTTTAGGAATAGGAGGAAAGTCGTCGGAACTATAGATGGCTAGTATTGCAATATTAGTTATACTCTGTATGGTTACGGTACTCTTCTAAGTTCTTATTGGTAAATTTGAGTATTTATTCGTCAAATATAGATTGAAGAATTATATTAATCCTCTTTTTGGAGAAATTTTTCTCAGAAAAAGAGGATTTTTCTATTGTAGTGTCGAAGTGTATTAGCAAAAGCCGTAATTTGCCAGTAAGGAGGCGATTCCAATGAAAGAGTACAGTAGTGATAAAATTAGAAACGTTGCTGTTGTTTCCCACGATGGTGCGGGTAAAACAGCTCTTGTTGAATCCTTGTTGTTAACTTCTGGTGCGGTTGATTTCGTAGGTAAAGGTCAAGATAATAAACATATTATGGACTTTGAACCGGAAGAAATTAAACGTAATGTAACTATTCAATTGGGCATGGCGCCATGTGAGTGGCATGACCATAAGGTTAACTTCATAGACACTCCAGGCTATAATGAATTCCATGGCGAAGTTCGTGCCGCTTTGCGTGCGTGCGATGGCATGTTGATGGTGCTCTCCTCCACATCTGGTGTAGAAACTGACACAGTTCGCGCATGGGATTATGCAGTGGAATTACAAATGCCTCGCATGGCATTTATCAATAAAATGGATGTCGATGGTGCTGATTTCTTCGGTACTATTGAAAGAATGCGGGAATTATTTGGCAAAGGCATCATGCCGTTGCAGATTCCTATCGGTGAAGGCGCCGATTTTGAAGGCGTTGTAGACGTAGCAAAAATGACTGCGTTTACTTATAAGGACGGCCAACCAACAGAGGTCGCTGTACCAGCTCACCTTATCGAAAAGGCTCAAGAAATTCGGGAAATGACCGTAGAAGCCGCGGCTGAAGGTAGCGATGAGTTGTTGGAAAAATATTTAGAAGGCGAAGAATTATCCTTAGAGGAAATCCGCCAAGGCTTGCGTGAAGGGATGATTAGTGGCCGTGTGTGCCCAATCATGTGTGGCAGTGCCACATCTCGTATTGGCTTAGATCAAGTATTGGATCGTATGATCCGTTACATGCCGGATGCAACTAAAAAAGTGATGACCGCGACTGATGCGGAAACCGGCGAACAATGTGTTGTACATGTAGATAAACCATTAACTGCATTCGTATTTAAAACATTGTTAGACCCATTCGCAGGCAAACAAAGCTTTGTACGTATCTTCTCTGGTGAATTGAAAGAAGGCGATCGCCTTTATGATGTAAACCAAGGTGTAGAAGAAAAATGGGGCAAGATGGTTACCCTTATCGGGAAGCAACAAATCCCTGTACCTGCTGCTAAAGCTGGCGATATCGTAGTGATACCGAAATTGGCCAATGCTAAGACCGGCGATACATTAACGGCTCCTGACTTTAAAGTGACATACGATGCTATTCGTTTCCCTCAACCTCTATATACAGTGGCTATGGAGCCAGTAAAAAAAGGTGAGGAGGAAAAATTAGCTAGTGCTGTTCTTAAAGTGGCGGAAGAAGATCCTACTTGCGTAGTAGTGAAAAATGCTGAAGCTCGCCAATTACAAATTGATTGTATGGGCGAAGTACATCTTGAGCATATCCTCAATAAAATGGACCGTAAATACGGCGTACAAGCTAAACTTGTGGCTCCATATATTCCATACCGCGAAACCATTAAAAGCTCTGCTGAAACCGAGTCTAAATATAAGAAACAAAGTGGCGGTCATGGTCAATATGGTCACGTTAAGATTCAAGTGGATCCATTATATGATGGTAGCGAATTTGCATTCGTAGACAAAATTTTTGGTGGTGCTGTACCTAAACAATACATACCAGCAGTGGAAAAGGGTGCCAAAGAAACCCTAGATAAAGGCCTAATTGCAGGATATCCTATGATTGGCGTGCAAGTGACACTCTTGGATGGATCTTACCACAGCGTAGACTCCTCAGAGTTAGCATTTAAAGTAGCTACGTCACAGGCTATCAAGGATGTGATTCCTAAGGCGAAACCAGTCCTATTAGAACCAATCTATGAAGTCAACGTGTTTGCACCAGATGCTTTCATGGGTGACATCATGGGTGATTTGAATAGCCGTCGAGGTCGTGTATTAGGCATGGAACAAAGTGAAAGAACAGGTATTTCCGTTGTTAAAGCACAAGTACCATTGGCTGAAATGTCCGATTATGTGACTGCATTGCGCTCCATTACACAAGGACAAGGCGTATTTAACCGTCAGTTCTATACCTATGAAGAGGTTCCCCATAAGCAAGCGGAAGAAATTATCGCTGCTCATAAAACCCAAGAATAAGGTAATGGCCACATGCTGTATCTAATACAGTTTGAATCATTACAACTGAATAGACAATTGCATAATGTAACAATTTAATACTGTAACAATTTCATAGTGTAATAATTGACGAAAGTCATAAATTTGAATAGTATTTTACTGAGGCCCTCCATATATGTAGCGTATGGAGGGCTTTTACATAAGAGAATAGCTAGTTCTTTATGTATATATGTGCTAACATAAAAGGTAATATAATTAGTTTATTGTGGTGCCATATCCATAGATATTGTGAAAGGATTGTGTATGTTTTTCTCTAGTATTTCCGCAGATTATACAAAAATGGGCTATCCTAAAGCCATCGTGCGCGCTTTGGATTTCTTGAAAAACACAGATTTGAAAACATTGCCTGGAGGACGTCATGCCATTGAAGGCGACATGATGTATGCTAACGTAGACGATGTAGAAACAAAACTATTTGAAGCTACAAAACCGGAATCGCACCGTAATTATGTAGATATCCAATTTATGGTGAGCGGCGAGGAAAACATGGGCTTTTTCGTAGATAAAGGTCTCGTTAAACCTGTGGAGTCCTATCCAGATCGAGATTGCTATTTTTATCCTAATGAAGCGGTTGATGAAGGGCAAATCCATTGCCCAGAAGGGTACTACACTGTATTCTTCCCCTCTGATGTTCATCGGCCTTTGCTTGCTGTAAACGATAAACCTATTAAAATCCGTAAGGTGGTTGTGAAAGTTCACGTATCTTTGCTCGGTGACTAGCATGAAACAATATGAAGTTATTGGTGTTATTATAACTCTATTAGGGGCTGTTTTATGGGGCGTATCAGGTGCATCCGTACAGTTCTTAAGCAATTTTAGAGATATGAATTTGGAATGGCTAGTAACTATGCGATTGATTACAGCAGGTTTACTAACTGTTATTTATGCATGGTTTAGATTTGGAAACTCTATCTTTAATGTATTTCATAGTATAAAGGATACGCTAGGGCTCATTGTTTTTGGCGTATTTGGAATGGCATTATGCCAATATACATACTTCAGATCCATTGCTTTAGCTGGAGCTGGCATTGCAACGGTATTACAATATCTGGCGCCGTCTATGATTATTATTTACCTGCTGGTTCGCTATGGTAAACGACCATCCAAGGGGGAAATGGTTTCTGTTATACTGGCCTTAGTGGGGACCATTTGTTTAATGGGGAATGGTGATGGTCTTTCTATTGAAAGCTTCCCAATGGCGGTTCTCGTATGGGGGCTTTTATCTGCTGTGGGTGTAGCCGTATATAGTATTTCTCCTGTTGATTTACTCTACAAATATGGCACATTGCCTATTGTAGGGTTTGGGATGCTTATTAGTGGTATTGTAGCCGCTATATTATTCCATCAACCGAATTCATATGCAGTGTGGGACGCATGGACTGTTATTGGTTGTTTCAATGTCATATTCCTCGGGACGATAGTATCTTTCAATGCCTATTTAGAAGGGGTTAAACGAATTGGGGCCGTACCAGGATCTATTTTGTCATCTATTGAACCTATTTCGGCGGCTTTCTTTGGGTGGGCTTTTTTAGGAAATGAATTTAGTCTACTAGGGCTAATTGGTATGGCTATGATTATTGCCACCGTTGTTATCATTGCTTGGGATAGACAACGAACTATTAAGCGAGAAGTACTGGCAAAACTGAATAAAACAATATTAGAATAAATTGATAAGAGCACATCAATAAAAATATATCAATAAAATATGTCGACAGGAAAACATCAAGAAGAACACATATATCACAGAAAACGTTTCGTGGTATATGTGTTTTTTGTTATAACATACAGTATATTTTAGATACTGTATACATGCTCCATTTAGTTGACTATTTACCTATCTATTCATATAGTAAATGTATACGTGATTATTAGTTTGTTACGGAGGTATTTATGTCTGTAAAAGATTTCGTGCAACAACGGCGCGATGCGTTAATCGCTATGCGTCGAGATTTTCATATGTACCCTGAACCTGCTTGGCTTGAGTATCGCTCTGCTGCGAAGGTAGCGGATAGGCTTATTTCTTTGGGCTATGATGTGGCGTTGGGGGCAGATGTACTCGATTTAGACTCTCGCATGGGTTTGCCTAGTGATGAGGTCATGAAAGCTGGTATGGATCGAGCCATCAAAGAAGGTGCTAATCCTGAGCTTGTAGAAAAGATGGGTTATGGTAAAACGGCCATTGTTGCAACTATGAAGTTCGGTGGTGAAAGCCCTGTAGTAGCATTTCGTGTAGATATGGACTCTAACGATGTCATCGAAGCTAAAGAGGATAGCCATGTGCCTACAAAGAAAGGATTCCGTTCTTGTCATGATAAAGCGATGCACGCCTGTGGTCATGATGCACATATGACGATGGGGCTAGGCCTAGCTGAATATTTGGCTGCGCACAAGGATGAATTCAAAGGAACTATTAAACTCATTTTCCAACCTGCAGAGGAAGGCGTGCGCGGTGCTAAAGCGATGGCGGAAGCGGGCGTTGTGGATGATGTAGATTTGATGTTCGGCATGCATATTGGGTTTAATGAAAATCTATCCAATTGTTTTGCGTGTAGCGATCATGGCTTCTTAGCGACAACAAAACTTGATGCGGTGTTCTACGGCTATTCTGCTCATGCTGGTGGTTCCCCAGAAAAAGCACAAAATGCAATGCTCGCAGGTTGTACAGCGGTTCTTAACTTACAAGCCATCGCTCGTCATAGTCAAGGCGCCTCTCGCATGAATGTAGGTGTTTTTGAAAGCGGTACAGGCCGCAATGTGACGCCTGATGTGGCAGTTCTTAAACTAGAAACTCGTGGTGCCTCTACAGAAATCAATGACTACATGATTGAACGGTCGAAGACTATTATTAAAGGTGCTGCAGAAATGCACGATTGTACCTTTGAAATCACAAAACAAGGAGAAACTCCGGCAGGTCGCATCAGCGATGATTTAGCTCGTGAAGTACAAGCTATCGTGGAACCACTTGGGATCTTTAAAGAGGTTCCCTTCGATTACAGCGGTGGCGGTAGTGAAGACTGTGCGTACTTCTTGAATCGTGTCATCGATCGCGGTGGTAGAGCGACCTATATGGTTGTGGGATCTGCCATTAAAGCACCGCATCACAATCCGCTCTTTGATATCGATGAAGAAGATATGTTAAACGGTATTGTAGCGTTAGGTACCATTGCAGCTCACTATTTAAAATAAGCTTTATATACTAGCATCATATGGTTTGTCAGTAATTGATGTAATAGATTGTGAGGTGTTACATGATTCAACGAGAGCGATTGGTTAAGGATTTTGAGGCTATGGCCCAATTGACGGCTCCTGGTGAGGGCATTAATCGCCTTGCTTTCACCGATGCAGATTGGGCAGGACGTCAATATATTATAGATCGCATGACTGATGCGGGTTTATCCGTTGAAATAGACGATTTTGGTAATGTCATTGGCTATAAGATTGGTAAGAAACCAGATTTACCAGCTGTTATGGTGGGGTCTCATACGGATAGCGTGCCCAATGGAGGCAATTACGATGGTGTGGTCGGCGTGTTATCTGCTATTGAAGTAATTCGTAGCATGATCGACGATGGTTATGAACATGATCATACCATCGCTGTGGTGTCCTTTATGTGTGAAGAGTCTGGTCGCTTTGGGAATGCTACACTAGGCAGTAAGGCCATGCGCGGTGAATTGACATTACAAGACTTACACCACTTGGTAGATAAACAAGGAATTTCTTTGTACGAAGCCTTGAAAGGTCGTAATTTAAACCCCGATGGGATTGAAACAATGGCATATAAACGACCTGTAAAGTCTTTCACAGAAATCCATATAGAACAAGGCAAGGTACTGGAGCACGAGCAGAAAACGATTGGTATTGTGACTGGTATTGCCGCGCCAGAGCGATTCTATGTGACCATTCGAGGCAATGCCGATCATAGTGGAGCTACGCCGATGAACTTGCGTCATGATGCTCTATGTGGAGCCTCAAAAATCATCCTCGGCATCGAGGAGATTGCATCTATGCAAGAGGAACCACCCGTGGTGGGAACTGTTGGCGTTGTGGAGGTTACACCAGGGGCGATGAATGTCATTCCTGGTGCTGTGAAGCTAGGGGTAGATATTCGCAGTATTTCTAAGGTAGCTCGTAATTCTGTAGTTACTCTTGTTAAAGAATTTATTGACATTACTGCCGAGAAACGTGGATTATCGTATACAATTGAAACAATTGCACAGGACCATCCAGTAGAGATGCACCCGGCGATGATTCGAGAAATCGAAGAAGCTGTTAAGTCTGTCGGTGTGGAGTACATGACAATACCGAGTGGTGCCGGTCATGATGCGATGCATTGGGCGGAGGTAGTTCCGACGGGAATGATCTTTATTCCATGCCGTGATGGCATCAGTCATAATCCTGCAGAATTTGCTGAAATGGATGATATTGTAACGGGTGCAGCGGTGCTTGACAAGGTACTTAGAAAACTTAGCTTGGAAGAAACAAAGCTTGTTTAATATACTTCTTTATGTATTTATGTAGTTATATAGATAAGTAGTTATATAGTTATATAGTTATATAGTTATACTGTATATAATTAAGTGATTACTTTTACTATAGTTAGGCCTATTAGGTGTAAGACATAGATAGGACTATTGTATTTAGTGTTGTTAGTTTGTGTATTGGGTGTAAAGCGTTTATAGAGGGGATATAGCTATCTTGCATCCTATGTACACGGATAGGAGGGTTATGGTTATTACAGGTATTGTTATCGTAGTAGCGACGTTTATCGCTATTATTAAACAGTTTGAAACGCGGCTCGTTTTACTATTATCGGGCTTACTGATGTGCTTTATTGGTGGGCAGCTTGGTGCTGGTACGACGGCCTTTGTGAAAGAACTTACGAATCCAGGTCTTGTACCAACAATCTGTACGGTGTTAGGTTTTAGCTATGTTATGGAATATACAAAATGTACAGAGCACATGGTGTATTTCATTTCTGCAGGCCTCAAAAAGATGACGAAAATCATCATTCCTGGCGCTGTTATTATTACATTTTTAATTAATATTGCATTGCCTACAGCGGCAGGTTGTGCTGCGGCCGTAGGTGCATTATTGATTCCTGCCCTCATTCGTTCTGGAGTACATCCAGCGATGGCTGGTTCTGCTATCTTCTTAGGTACATGGGGTAGTTCCTTGAGTCCAGGCCTTATGTTCAACCCTCAAGTGGCACAACTAGCGGGGGTAGACGTAATGACAGTTATTGCCAGCTTCTCCATGCAAGCAATTATCGGTATCGTAGTAGCCGCTATTTTGCTTAACATCGTAGCTATCGTTAAGAAGGAGCATACCGGGTATGTAATGAAAAACGATACTGCAGCGGAAGGTAAAGAATTCAAAGTAAATTATTTCTATGCAATCATTCCCATTATTCCTCTTGTATTACTTGTATTAGGTAGTAAACAAGTGGCGGTTATCCCAGAAATCTCTGTTCCTGTATCTATGCTCATCGGTACTGCTATTGGTATCATTGCCGTGCGTCCTAATGTGACAGAAGCTGTTAAGAAGTTCTTCCGTGGTACTGGCGATGGTATGTGTGATGTCGTTGGCCTTATGGCTGCAGCAGCTTGCTTCACAGCAGGGATGCAACTCATCGGGCTTACAAGTGCCCTTATTGATGGCATGAAGAACTCTCAACAAATCGCCCAAATCGGGGCAGCCTTTGGTCCGTTCTTATTGGCGGTTATCTCTGGTTCTGGCAATGCGGCAGCTCTTGCGTTTAATGGTGCTGTCACACCTCATGCAGCAGACTTTGGTTATGGCATTATGCAACTCGGTTCCATGGCTCAATTGGGTGCTGGTATCGGTCGTAGTATGAGTCCAGTAGCTGGTGCAGGTATCATCATCGCAGGACTGGCAGGTATCAACCCTATGGAAATGGCAAAACGCAATGCCGTGCCTTGTATTATTGCGACAGTAGTCATCATGCTATTGTTACTCTAGTCTAATAAAACTATATTGTAAAAGAAAACCCTTCTAATACTGATTAGATTGAGTCATATGCGTGAGCATATAACTTTTACCAATCAGATATATAGAAGGGTTTTCTTTTGCTTTGTATACGTGTTATTTGAGTTTAAAACCAATCCAGAGGGCAGAGATTATAAAGAGACCACCACTTACCCAGAATAAGGTAGTAAAACCTAGCCAAGCCATTAAGCTTGCACCACCGACAGCACCTAAGAAATAACCAAGAAATAAACTTGATTGGTTATAGGAGAATACCTGTCCCGTAAACTCACGAGGCGTTTTTGAAGAAAGATAGGTATTTAATGCCGGTAACATACCACCTAGGCCGAAGCCTTGTAAAAATCGAATGAGTGCTAGCTGGTAAACATCAGTCACATAGGCTTGAGGGATGTTAAATAAGCCTACATAGATAAGAGATACGACTAATACCTTGCGAGGCCCAATTTTATCAACTAATTTACCGAGAGGAGAACTACTTATTAATTGCGCAATACCCATAGCTGAGAAGACAGCGCCTGCAATAAATGCTAGATTTTCAGTATTACTCGGAACAATGCCTTTAATATATACGGAGATAACAGGTTGTAAGGACATGATGCATATAGCATAAATAAATGATGCTACACACAATGCTACAATACTATTAAATTCAGGAATTTGTTCTTTTAGCTTGCTAATAGACAGTTTCTCAACATTAGGCTTTGGTACATAATTTTCATGGATAAATATAGTGGCTAATAATCCAGCTAAACCCATGAGTATACCAACCAAGATGAAGTCATTGCGAATACCTATGGTATCCGCAATATAACCACCTAATAAAGGTCCAATTAGAGAGCCCGCTAGATTGGCCGAAGCTAATAGGCCAAGTGCCCAGCCAGTTCGTTCGATGGGGGACTCTGAGGCAATTAATGTAATGGTTGCAGAATAAAAACCATTCACTAAACCTTGTATGAGACGAATTATTACAACCCCTTCAGGCGTTGTTTGAAAGGCGAGCAATATATTACATAAAGCCATTCCAAAGCTAGATCGTATTAATGTGATTTTTCTACCTTTTTTATCTGCTATACGGCCCCAAAATGGTGCCACTAAACATACGATTAAATAGGTTGCACCGGTTGCTAAACCTGACCAGAGAGACATAGCCGATGGCGTTTGAACTCCTAAATCATGAAAATATAGAGGGAGAATAGGTGCTAATTGGCTCACCCCAAAGGATGTACAGAATACACATATTAAACTTATATACACCGTACGTTTCCACGTTTCCAAAGTATCTCTCCTTCACTAGTCTTAGTACAATTTATAGTACCAGAAAATTAGTAATTCTATATTTTTTGACTTCATTCCCAATATTAAGTCAGGAAGCGTGTCATTTGCAATGGTGTCTTGAATCCAGTAGTTGATGGATAAAATAAAAACTTAGGCTCTCTTTTCCACAAAATAATCAGTAGGAACTGATAACATATGTAATCTCAGTATACTATTAGTGTTTAGCGTAAACAATATAAATATTCTGAATTTGTCGATTGCTTGAGGGATAATATATTCAATTTTAGCTATTTGTATTAGAATAAATTAATATAAGAGTTAATAAAATATAAATAGTGAAGGGAAGATAATGGTAGAACTTAGTTTTGATTTGATAATTGCCGCATTTGCCATGATAATACTTAATTGTAGAGGGTATTATAAGTATGCTATGGGCAAGCAACTCTCTGGGCGTGAAGCAGCTAGGAGAGAATTTATGCTATTTCCCAATTTATATAAATGGGTCTGTATATGTAGTTCTTTATTGATTATTGTTGCATTTACTTATTATTGTATTGAAGGTCTAACAACAAATTCTTTTAGATTTATGATAATTGCTGGCATTTCTTTTCTTGTAAGTCGAATAATACAGATTGCTCAAAAGAAAGTATCTAAAGATTACAAGAATAGTCTTATTTTGATAGTATTTTTGAGCTTCCTGTTACTATTCTTTATCTATATGTTTTTGTATTGATTATGTTTACATAGTTTTAATTTGTAGATATCCTTTGGTATGAGAGAGAAGAGCACTTTATTTTAATGTGGTTAGATAATGAACTTTCACTATTTAAACAAAATATAGAAATGTTGCGAGTGAATCAACGCATAGGCAGATTAGCATATTTGTGGGCTGTGTGTGGATTAATGGTTAGTAAATTTTTAGCTTACCTTATATTCGTTTTGTTGATAGGGATTATTCAAGGGACTCCACTTCAAGGTAGTCAGTATTTGTCTTATATTTATTTTGGAAGTCTACAGATTATACATATAATTGCAACTATTTTTATACTTAAGCGTAGACTAAATGATTGTGGTTCATCCTTGTGGTATATGATCTTGGTTCCCATAGCATATCTAAGCTTATGGGTGTATTGGGGGATGAGTTTTAGTTGGGCGTCTATATCTGAGACTATTGTAAATGCAAGCTTTTATTGGGATGGGTTCTTTTGGCAGTATTTCATCTTAGTTTGCTTTGCCTTGCCTCTTAGCGTGCCAGACTCAAATGAATATGGCTTAGATGAAGGTCGAGATAGATATAATAACTACATTATTAATTACGCTCGAAGTTCCACTATTAGTGAAGGTAAGGATGCTAGTAGATTTGACTATATGTGTAGTTGTGTATGGGATGCTTTATTTGTTAAACTCGTTGATGTTAATGGCAGATCTTCCGTATCAGCCTTTTGGGTTGGTCTTACAGGATCTTGCATTTTTATGGATATCATTATGTATATGGCTATTGCTGTAGTTTCGTTAATTGTTCATCTTGGCATCTCTCTTTATATACCTCATTGGGGCTTTATGATTATCCTAATATGGCCAGCCATCGCAATGATTACATTAGGTATACGTAGACTTCACGATTCTCTATTAAGCGGCTTGTGGATGATTGGCCTTTTTATTCCGTATATCAATATTTTTGTTAGCTATCATCTTTTGTTTAAGAAATCTTGGCATATAGATAATTAAATGGAATGTCTTAGCGGTGTTGGTTGTTAATGAAGGAACAGGAGTTTTATATTGGAGAAGTATAATATTTTCAAATAATGTAAATATTATACTGCTTGCTATATGATAAAGAGCAATGAGACAGCTTTTATATTCTGAATTAATAAAATTTAAGTTTGAATTATTAGCAATAATTCAACGGTTAAAGACGATCAAATTATTTACAATCAATATACAGACATACCTTTCTATAAACTTATTGGTGTTTATTGGTATAGGAATAAATATCTTTATTTTATCCACTCTTCCGGAGATAGTATATACTCAAGGAATTTATGACATTATATATTATGTGGGCACAGTTATTTATATTCTTTTTGTAGCTTTTACAAATTATGCTAGCTTGAAATATTATAAAAAAGAGCGATTTAATTGGTTAAATATCATAATTACTGTATTTTTATTATTGATATTATTGGGTGGAAAGCATTTTGACCTTTCTTACGGAAAAGCTATTTTTGAGTCCAACAATATTATATTATGGGGCGTTGATGTGCCAGATATATTCTATCCATGTCTTTTGGGATCAATGTTATTGTTTTCTGTAGTACCTAGGAAACTTTGGTTAAAAGATAATAATGTTGAACTTAAGGGAATAATTTTTGATAATAAGGTTATAGATGTACTCTGGGGTGAGCGTAATGATTTAACTACCTCTCAAATTAAAGCTATAAACTCTTTTTATAGTCGCCAAGATAAAAGGTCTCTTTTAACAGATCTTTATAAAAGCATATTAATTGACAGTCTTTGGCCTAATGGACGAAGCACAGTTCGTCAATGGAATCTGTTTAATGTATATTTAGCGTTTATAATATACAATATGATATTAAATTATAATATCGAAAACTGTGCTCTGCGATATGCTTTATACGTTTATCTTATATATACTATTATCATCATGATCTTTAGACGTTTGAGAGATAACAATAGTAGTATATTTTGGATTATTGGCTTATTTGTCCCTATTATCAATATATATGTATTGTATTTGCTGTATAATAAAACCTCTGCGTTATATGATAAAGAAAGTAACAGTATTTTTTATTATGCATTATGATACATAAAATATGGAGATATGAGATTGTATGTTAAAGATCTTTCTATGGCTGAACAATAATCAGAAATTAAAACTCCTTGACTTTCATTCTATAGAAAACGTATAATCAGATTATAATTTTATACTCGCCTAAAAGAAACCGATGAGGTGGAGATAAAAATAGGAAATGCACTCACAGAGAGCGGGATTAGCTGAGAACCCGTAGTACGCAGCTTATTAAATGGACCACCGAGGGCGCATGGAACAGAATGAACTTTCACAGTCATTCCTAGTATGGTGCGACGTCACACGAGCGTTAGTCGTGAGGGATATGTTAGTATCCTGCGAAAGGGGAATGCACTGCATTCAAACAAGGTGGTACCGCGATTTATAGCACATACAATCAAATTGTAATAATAGAACTATAAACTCGTCCTTGACGTTAAATTGTCATGGGCGAGTTTTTTTATTGGCAAATGCCAGATGGAGGTTCTCATGATTTTTCCTAGTTTTGACCGTGTGAAAGCTATCTCACCGGGCTACGATATCGTGCCTGTATATATGGAAATTTTATCCGACGTACGCACACCGATTAGTGTGTTGAAAGCTTTAAAACAAGTGAGCAGTCATACATACTTGCTTGAAAGTGCGGATAATAGTAATCATTGGGGCCGTTACTCCTTCTTGGGCTATGATCCTAAGATTGAGCTATTCTGCAAAAACCATAAAATGACCGTCAAAGACGGGACGACTCGTACCTTTGAGTGTTCTGATCCTGCAGTAGAGATTCGCAATATTTTGAGTCAATATAAAAGCCCTCGCTTAGAAGAACTGCCAACTTTCACAGGTGGCTTTGTAGGGTACTTCGCTTGTGAATACATTCGTTATATCGAGCCAACCCTCGATTTTCCAACGCCAGATGATGACTCTGCGATGGTCAACGATGTAGACCTTATGCTCTTTGATAAGGTAATTGCCTTTGACCACTATAAAAACAAAATCTATTTAATCGCCAATATTAGTACTCGTGATTTAGAACGCAACTACAACAAGGCTGAGCTCGAATTGAAAACTCTTGCTGATCTCGTTGTAAACGGCAAAGAAGCGGATGTGCCAAAAGGCGTTCTTAAAACAGAGTTTACCTCTGAATTCACAAAGGACGAGTTCGAAGCAGTTGTTAAAAAGACGCAGCATTATATCAAGGAAGGGGATATCTTCCAATGTGTTGTATCTAATCGTCGCGAAGCCGAGTTTGAAGGTAGCTTGTTAAATGCATACCGCGTGTTGCGTACTTTAAATCCATCTCCATACATGTTCTACCTATCTGGCGGTGATGTAGAACTTACAGGTGCATCTCCAGAAACTTTGGTGAAAATGACAGATGGCAAAATGTACACCTTCCCAATTGCAGGTACTATGCGTCGTGGCAAAAACGAAGCAGAAGACCTTGCTATTGAGGAAAAACTCATTAACGATGAAAAAGAATTGGCTGAACATAACATGCTCGTTGACCTGGGACGCAATGATCTAGGTAAAATTTCTAAATTTGGTTCCGTAAAAGTTGAAGCGTTACATATGTTGCAACGTTTCTCCCATGTAATTCATATTACATCTACTGTAAGCGGTGACATTCAAGACGGCAAAGATGCACTCGATGCTATCGGTGCTACATTGCCGGCAGGCACATTGTCTGGGGCGCCTAAGATTCGTGCTATCGAAATTTTACACGAACTTGAAAAAAGCCCACGCGGCGTATACGGCGGTGCCGTAGGTTACATCGATTTCTCCGGTAACATGGATGTATGTATCGGTATCCGCATGGCCATGAATAAAGGCGGCAAGGTCTATGTTCGCGCTGGTGCAGGTATCGTTCGAGATAGTGTTCCTGAAAGTGAATACAACGAAACCTTGATAAAAGGCCAATCCATGATTTCCGCAATTACAGATGCACAGGAGGTAGAATAATGGTACTCCTTATAGATAATTACGATAGCTTCTCCTTCAATTTATACCAATTAGTAGGCTCTATCGATCCAGATATTAAAGTCATCCGCAGTGATGAATTAACAGTTGAAGAAATCCGCGCTTTGAAACCGGACTATGTGATACTTTCACCAGGACCTGGTAGACCAGCTGATGCGGGCGTATACGAAGACCTATTGCGCGAATGCAAAGGGGAATTCCCAATCCTCGGCGTATGCCTCGGTCACCAAGCCATCGGCGAAGTATTCGGCGGCACCGTTTCCTACGCTAAACAAGTTATGCATGGTAAACAAAGCGTAGCGAAACAAGTACACCCATCCAAAATCCTTAAGGGCTTGCCTGAACAATTCGAAGTCGCACGATACCACTCTTTGGCGATTATCGACGAAACTATGCCAAGCGAACTCATCGTTACATCCGTTACAGATGACGGCGAAGTAATGAGCGTAGAACACAAAGACTACCCGATTTATGGAGTCCAATTCCATCCGGAATCCATCATGACACCAAACGGGGAACAAATGATTCGCAATTTCTTAGAAAAATAACCTACAGTCTAATTTATGTATCGAGGGGCTATTCTAAGGCTCTAGAACGATAAGGCAGAAATAAGGTCTCTCAGAACTCCAAGTGGCCACCGCCCCACTACGTGGGGTCGCCAAGTCGTTCCTTAAGACCTTATTTCCTGCCAACTCAATCTTGGCTTTACCTATTTAATAACCCCTCTACAATACATATTGTGAACTGTAGTTATATTTTTCTAAAGAAATATGCGAATCAGAACCCCTAATATAGGAAAAGGTGGTGCAAAGCACCACCATTTCCACCTCTTATAAAGAAATGACCTGTGCATTACTCCATATAATGCGCAGGATCATTTGATAATAGTTTGTTTGAGGGATATCTATTAAATTGGTATATTTTTTTAGCTGATAGGTGCGATTGGGTTATGTGCGAAGCCGACTTGGCGCCCCGCGTAGCGGGGGATGGCCACTTGGAGGCTGAGTGCATAACCCAATCGGTAGTAGTCAGTTTGATATGGTATCAATTTAATAGATATCCTCAAAAGGAGATATAAATGATTCAAGACGCATTATATGCAGTAACGCATGGTCAGGATTTATCCTACGACCTTGCTAAAGATACAATGAACAAGATTATGAGCGGCGAGGTAGCCGAGCTTCCTATGGCTGGTTTCTTGTGTGCTCTTGCAGCAAAAGGCCCAACTGTAGATGAGGTTACGGCTTTTGCTGAGGTTATGCGTGAGAAGGCTGGCTCCGTACCTCATGAAGGTACAGTTGTAGAAATCGTAGGTACTGGTGGCGACGAGGCTAATACGTTTAACATTTCCACTACGTCTGGGTTCATTATTTCTGCAGCAGGCATTCCCGTAGCAAAACATGGTAACCGCAGTGTGTCTAGTAAATGTGGCGCTGCTGACTTGATCGAAGCGTTGGGCGCTAAATTAGAGCTTAATGGTGAACAAAACGAGGCGGTGTTGAACAAAGCGAATATGTGCTTTATGTTTGCTCCTGTATATCATCAAGCTATGAAATATGCGGGCCCTGTACGTAAAGCGTTGGGCGTTCGTACAGTATTTAACATCCTTGGACCCTTGGCAAATCCAGCAGGTGCTACGGTTGAGTTGATGGGCGTGTACGATAAATCCTTGGTAGAACCATTGGCTCGCGTATTGGCTAACCTTGGCGTTAAACGCGGTGCTGTGGTACACGGCTTTGACGGCCTTGATGAGATTACGGCTACCAATAAAACGTACGTATGCGAAATTAATAATGGTACTTTCACAAGCTACGAATTCGATCCTAAGGAATATGGTTTCGAATACGCTGATAAAACTGAGCTTGAAGGTGGCGATGCTACGGTGAATGCTGAGATTACTCGCCGCGTTCTCGGTGGTGAGCAAGGCGGTAAACGCACTGCGGTTGTTCTTAACGCGGGTATGGCGATTTACCTTGCGAAAGACGGTATTACATTGGCAGAGGGCATCGAAGAGGCGAAGAATATGATCGACTCTGGTAAGGCGCTTGCGACAATGGAACAGTTTGTGAAAGCAACCCAAGAGGTATGACCATTGATTTTAGATAAGATTATAGAGGCTACCAAAATTCGGGTAGCCCAAGAAAAACAGGTGGAATCTCCAGAGTCTGTGAAAGCAGCGGCTGTGGCATTGCTTGCTGATAGAGGATTTCCTTTTGAAGTGGCCCTTCGTCAGCAAGATTTCAATTTCATTTGCGAAGTAAAGAAGGCCTCTCCATCTAAGGGGATAATTGCTGAGCACTTCCCGTATTTAGACATCGCCAAAGAATATGAGGTAGCAGGTGCAGCGGCTATCTCTGTATTGACGGAGCCAGGCTTTTTTAAAGGTGACAAAAAATATTTACAAGAGATTGCTAGTACCGTAAAAATCCCTGTACTTCGTAAGGACTTCATCATCGATGAATACCAAATCTACCAAGCGAAGGTGTGGGGGGCTAGTGCCATCCTCTTGATCTGCGCATGCCTTGATGTGCCGACGCTGACAAAATTCCGTGAACTAGCAGATTCGCTTGGCTTATCGTCCTTAGTAGAGGCGCACGATGAGCATGAGGTACAAATGGCTATCAATTGCGGTGCGCGTATTATCGGTGTTAACAACCGCAATTTGAAAGACTTCACCGTAGACGTACAAAACAGTGTGCGCTTACGCAATCTCGTGCAAGACGATGTGATTTTCGTATCTGAAAGCGGGCTAGAAACTCCAGAGGACATCCAAGTCTTGCGCGATAACAATATCGGAGTAGCTTTGATGGGGGAAACCTTCATGCGTTCTCCTAACAAGGTGGAGAAATTAGCATATCTTTATGGTTCAACCTACTACACACCAAAGGTTAAGATGTGCGGAATCTCAAAGGTGGAAACAATCCCTGCTGTAGTAGAGGCAAAACCAGACTACATGGGCCTTGTATTTGCACCAAGTAAACGACAAGTCACTGTAGACCAAGCTAAAACATTGGTTGAAGAACTACATAAGCAATATACTAAAAGATATAACAATGGTGCTGAACAGTCTAATAATGATGAGATTAAAACGGTAGGTGTTTTCGTCAATGAAACGCTAGATAATCTCGTTAGCATTGCTACAGAAGCCAATCTTGATGTGGTGCAATTGCATGGCGATGAAGATGAAGCTTTCATCCAATCCTTAAAAGAACGTACTAATGTAGAGGTTTGGAAGGCTGTTCAAATCCGTAGTGCTGCAGATGCAGAGGCGTGGATCGATAGCAGAGCAGATATGCTATTATTTGATGCATACCACAAAGACGAGCGCGGTGGTACGGGGGAAGTGTTCGATTGGTCTTGCTTAGACGAGTTTGAACGACCATTTATGCTGGCTGGAGGTATCGATAGCACCAATGTGGCGCGTGCCATTCGTACGGTTCGACCGTACGGCATCGATATCAGTAGTGGTATTGAAACAGATGGCGTGAAAGACGATGAGAAGATAAAAGCTTTCACCAACATTGTGAGAACAATAGCAATGCCATAATATGGCGTGCTAGCAGGAATGGAATATAGAAAGGTAAGTTATATGAGTGAACAAAGACATGGTTATTTTGGCTCCTTTGGGGGTCAATTTATGCCAGAAACATTGATGAATGCAGTCATCGAATTGGAAGAGGCGTACAACAAGTACAAAGATGATCCTGATTTCGTACACGAACTTGAGGATTTACATAAAAAATATACAGGTCGTCCATCCCTTTTATACTATGCAGATCGCATGACAAAGGACCTTGGAGGCGCCAAAATCTATTTAAAACGTGAGGACTTAAATCATACTGGTTCTCACAAGTTGAATAACGTAATCGGCCAAATGTTATTGGCAAAACGAATGGGTAAGACTCGTGTTATTGCTGAAACCGGCGCAGGTCAACACGGTGTGGCAACGGCTACTATCGCTGCGTTGATGGGCATGGAATGCGAAGTATACATGGGTGCAGAGGACTGTGAACGTCAAGCACTTAACGTATATCGTATGGAATTGCTAGGAGCTAAGGTACATCCTGTAACAACAGGTACTAGTACATTGAAAGATGCGGTTTCCGAAGCGTTGCGCGAATGGACAAATCGCATGTCCGATACGCATTACGTACTGGGATCCGTTATGGGTGCTCATCCATTCCCTATGATTGTACGCGATTTCCAATCCATTATCAGCCGTGAAGCGCGTGAGCAAATCCTCGAAGCAGAAGGAAAATTACCAACAGCTGTTATGGCTTGTGTAGGTGGCGGCTCTAATGCGATGGGCATGTTCTATCACTTCATTCCAGATGAAAGTGTTCGTCTCATCGGTTGTGAAGCGGCAGGTCGTGGCATCGATACAGAAGAACATGCGGCGACAATCGCAAAGGGTTCCGTTGGTATTTTCCACGGCATGAAATCGTACTTCTGCCAAGACGAAGATGGACAAATCGCTCCAGTATACTCTATCTCTGCAGGCCTCGATTACCCTGGTATCGGCCCTGAACATGCGTACTTGCACGATAGCGGTCGTGCTGAATACGTGCCTGTTACAGATGACGAAGCAGTCGATGCCTTTGAATACTTATCTCGCTTGGAAGGTATTATTCCAGCCATTGAAAGTGCTCATGCGGTGGCACATGCACGTAAAATTGCTCCTACTATGAGCAAGGACGACATCATTATTATTTGTTTATCCGGTCGTGGCGACAAAGACGTGGCGGCTATGGCGAAATACAGAGGGGTGGATCTTCATGAGTAAAATTAAAGACGCTTTCACAAAGGGCAAGGCATTCATCCCGTTCATTAGCGCTGGTGACCACGGTATTGAGAATACAGAACGTTATATTCGTATTATGGTGAAAGCCGGTGCGGACATGGTAGAAATTGGTATTCCCTTCTCTGACCCAACAGCGGAAGGCCCAGTTATTCAAGAGGCAAGCACGCGTGCGCTTTCTACAGGTGTAAAAATCAACGATATCTTCGATATGGTGCGTCGTTTGCGTACAGGTGAAGAGGCAGTAACAGTGCCACTCGTGTTCATGACCTATTTGAATCCTATTTACGTATTCGGTCGTGAAAAATTCTTTACCCTCTGTGAAGAGGTAGGAATCTCTGGTGTTATCGTGCCAGATATGCCATTTGAAGAAAAAGGCGAGCTCGCTAGTGTGGCTCATAAGCATGGTGTTGAAGTGGTATCCTTAATTGCACCAACATCTGAAAATCGCATCGAAATGATTGCTAAAGATGCAGAAGGCTTTGTATACTGTGTATCTTCCCTTGGCGTTACAGGCATGCGCAGTGAAATCAAGACGGATATTAAATCCATTGTTGAAACGATTCGCAAATATACGGATATTCCTGTAGCTGTTGGTTTCGGTATTTCTAAGCCAGAACAAGCAGAAGCTATGGCGCGCGTATCCGATGGAGCCATCGTAGGTTCTGCTATCGTTAAAATCGTAGCAGAACATGGCGAACATGCGGACCAAGCGTTGTTTGATTACGTACAATCCATGAAACAAGCTGTTCTAAAGGCTGGCGCATAACATAATAACTCATATAGCCTTGGGAAAAATTATATAGGGGATAACACAAAAGGACGTTATACAATGTATAACGTCCTTTTCATTGGTTGGTTAATTTAGTTTTGTGTTTTTAGGGCTAGTAATATGTATTATGCACAAGGCTTAGTCATTAGAGGATTCAGAACGTTGATGTTGTTCACTGCGTTTTGCTGTTGCATTTTTATCATGCTTTTCACGTTCAGATATTCTATGCTTTCTGTGCTTTTTCTTTTTATCATTTACTTTGTACCATGGATGAGCGCTGCTATCTACTGTGCCATCATCATTTTTTACCATGCGATGATTTTCACCGATTTTGAAGTGGTAATCTTTGGCTTGGGCTACATTGGCACCAATACCAACTGTTAAGAAGGCACCTAAGCTAGCCAAGGCTACTGCTTTCATTAATTTAGCTTTCATAATTATCTCCTATATAATTGATTGTACGAATTTTAGTTGTAAGAAATATATCTGTAGTATAGGCATATTTCGTGAACAAAAAATGAATCAACTAAGTTGATAAATCATAGTATAATAGGAATATCTATATATGTTTATTATCTAAGATTATGGTAGGAGTTTTATGAAACAGAGAGTATACGAAATCCTCTATCGTGAGCTAGTGGAAAACTATGCGAACAGTAAGGGACGTACCAATACAGCCGATTTTTGGCTCACCATAAGTGCTATATCCTTTGTATATGGCTTAATTATATGTATTACAGGTCTTGCAACCTACATACCGTACGGATTTCTTTATGTTGTCTCTATCGGTGGCGGCGTATTATTTGTACTGTCCATCCTGTTATGCTTGCCGAAGATTATGTTAATGGCAAGACGGTTACGAGACTCTAATAATGATCCAATGTTGATGATTTTACTATTGGTTCCTTTTTTAGGCTGGCTTGCATTATTGTATCTGTTCTGTAAGCGCACATCGCCTATATCTAATGAATCAGAGGAAAAACGTTCCGTATCGGGCCTCTTTATTGTGGCCATATTAGTATTAGGATGCCTAGCCACTAGTGCAGGTAGTACAATGATTAATCATAATTTTATGGTAGAAGAGACTGCTTATGGCAATTTGGAACCTAGTTCGTTAACGAAACAAGCAAATCGTCTTTTACAAAGTGAAACGGCTACAACAGAGGGGCGTACTGTGGTAAGTAATTATTATGAAGCCCTCAACAAAAAGGATTATCATGGTGCATATCGTTATTTGAGCGCTCGTGCTATGGAACGATATGGTACCTTTGAACTATGGGAACAAGCCATGGCTAAGGACGAGGTTCATAAGGTGAAAGCGATACAGCTTGACTATGTTTCCCAAGACCAAGATGATGATATTGTTGTAAATTATATGGGCTTTACCGTTACCTTTGAAGATAATCTAGAGCCTCTATTAGTTCGTTTGCATAATGAAGGCAAAGGCTGGGGCATTGTTGCTATTGAAGCCGCGGAGGAGGATTAGGTTATGTCAACCATAAATATATATGATTTGAATTATACTGATGCCTTCAAATTAGGCATTAGAAATTATGCTAATTTTAACGGCCGTGTTAGCCGTAGTGAATATTGGCGATTCGTGGCAGGCGTTACCTTGATACAAGGATTACTTGGGATTTTAGCTTTACTTTGTAGTACCTTGGGCTTTCCTAATTATGAAACACTTATTGATAATGTTGCTGTAGGGGTATCTCTTTTCTTTATAATTCCCAATATAGCTATCACAGCGCGGCGTATGCATGATATTGGTCGGAGCGGTTGGACACAGCTAATCTCATTTATTCCTGTTATAGGATTCTTTATATTCCTCGTTTACGAATTGCGTCGTGGTGATGAAAGAGAGAATTCATATGGTGAAAGAACCGGATATACACCTATTACTCCTGAGGTTAGCAAGGCTACAGGACTAGAAGAAACTCCATCCCGTCGTCAAGATTGGGCGATGGGGATTGCCATCTTTATTATCCAATCTATTATTATTGCCGATATCATTAGAGAGATATTATGGTATGGTATTAATGGGAATGGATACATATAATAATCACCTGTATTTATTAACAATCTCATTATTTTATTTTATAAAAGTTTAACATCTCCTTTATAGACAATATAACACTTTATAGTAAAATGAATTTCAGATGAATTTAAAAACTTAGATATTAATAAATAAAGAATATCTTAGTTGTTATATGTGTTAAGTACAGCAGGACATCGTAATCTTTGCTGATTTCTGTTTGTAGCTAGAAGGAGTTTATTATGAAATCTTGTCCCTATTGTGGACATGCAGTGTTGAAAACAGATTGTTACTGCCCAGAGTGTGGGCATGTTAGTAGACCACAAATCTCGTTAGATAAATACAATCTAGGCTTGATTGAAAACTTTAAACAATGTTTGGTTTATAAATATGCTGATTTTGATGGTCGTGCAAGTCGTAGTGAATATTGGCATTTCTTGTTAGTTTATCAATTGTTGTTTGTGGCCATTCTATTTACTTGTGCTTTTTTGAGCTATATTAGTCCACTATCTAGCGTAGTAGGCGTAGGTTTTGGTTTGGTCATCCTTGTCCTCTTGTCCGTGATTATGGTTATCCCTGGCGTGGCTGTTTCAGTGCGACGTTTACACGATCAAGGCCGCTCAGGGGGCCTCGTATTTATTGGATTCATCCCTGTAATAGGGACTATTATCCTGTTGATCCTTATGGCTCTGCCTGGTGAAAGCCAACCAAATCGCTTTGGTCCCCCTACAGGTCAAGTGGTCGTAACAAAACAAATGGCCCGTGAATTAGGTCTTATTGATACTACGCCATCTATGGGACTAACTGCAGGACTATTCTGCGCTATCTTTGTACTCTGGTTCTTGGTAGATAAACTACTTATGACTAGTGCGATGTAGTTTATGATATATCCTATAATGAAATATAAAGCATAGGTTATTCCCAAAACATATAGACATTGATTTTCAAAATCGTCAACAGTAATGATATAATATTTTCAAGAAGAATTTATTTGTTATTTCTAGAGGAGAGAAGATTATGACTGATTTGTCTATCAAAAATCTTTCGTATGTAGATAATTTTAAACATACGATTATGGGTAATTATGCTAATTTCAAAGGTCGTGCAAGCCGCAGTGAATATTGGCGTTTCTATGGTATCACAATTGTTATTGCTGGCATCTTCAATGTATTGAGTGCTCTTGTAATGGATACTGCGCTAGCAAGTGTTGTAGGGCTTATTTCCATAGTATATAATCTTGCAATTTTATTGCCTTCCATTGGTCTTGCTGCTCGTCGTTTACATGACATTGGTAAAAGTGGTTGGATGCTTTTGATTAGCTTGATTCCATTTGGTATTATCTATGTTATTTATCTACTCGCTCAAAAGGGTGATGAAGGTGATAACCAATACGGATCTCCAATGAGCTATGAAGTAATTACTGCTGAAGAAGCCGCTCGCACTGGTCTTAAAGAAACTCCAACTGACGACATGGATCGTAAATTCATGTACGTGTGCATTGCAATTATTATTCTTGAATTAATTCTCATGAGTGCCATCTAATAATTGTATATACAATAAAGCCTACGTAAGTAGGCTTTTTTTTTGCTTAATAGGTGATGTAGGTTCTGTTAAATTTAGAAATGAAGTATTTGACAATTTCCCCGTTTGAGTCCTATAATTATCTATTATATGAATATTGCGTTGAAAAAGACGGCATGTCTCAGACGGATTTTATAGAGACCAAACTCATGGGCTGAAAGGTTTGGAAATCTAGAGATTTGCGGATCACTTTGGAGCAAGCAGGAACCCTGCCGGTGAACACCGTTATATGTCTAAGTGGCTTTCACAACATGAAGCCTAGTTATTTCGTATGCTCGGAATATTCTAGCTTTCACAGAAGGTCAGTAGGGTGGTACCACGGATATGACGTCCGTCCCTTCGGGGACGGGCGATTTTTTTATGTAAAAGGAGCACAGCATGGATTACGGTAAGACGTTACATTTGCCTGAAACAGAATTCCCAATGCGCGGCAATTTGCCTAAGCGCGAACCAGAAATTTTACAATTCTGGGAAGATAACAAGATTTATCAAAAACGTTTGGAATTGCGTAAAGACGCAAAACCTTTCATTTTGCATGATGGTCCTCCATACGCAAATGGTAAATTGCATATTGGTCATGCCCTCAACAAAACGTTGAAGGACATCATCATGAAATACAAGACTATGACAGGTCACTATACTCGCTACATCCCAGGTTGGGATACACACGGCTTGCCAATCGAGCATGCGGTTATTAAGAACACTGGTCTTAACCGTCATGAAATGGCTCCATTGGACTTGCGCAATAAATGTAAGGAATATGCATTGGAGTGCGTAGAAACACAAAAACAAGATTTCATTCGTTTTGGTGTATTAGGCGAATGGGACCGTCCGTATTTGACATTGCGTCCTGAGTTCGAAGTTAAACAACTTGGCATCTTCGGCGAAATGGCAAAACGCGGTCACATCTATAAAGGTCTTAAAACTGTATACTGGTGTACGCACTGCGAAACTGCATTGGCAGAGGCAGAAATCGAATATGCTGAGAAAAAATCCTTCTCCATTTACGTAAAATTCCCTTACGTATCCGAGAAAAAGGTCACATTGCCAGCTGGCGTAGATTCAAAACAAGCATACTCTGTTATTTGGACAACTACTCCTTGGACAATGCCTGCCAACGTAGCTATTTCCGTTAACCCTGAGCTTGAATATGGCTGGGTAAAAGTAGGTGACGAATACTACTTGATGGCTACTGAACTTGTTGACGCAGCTATGAAAGATATTGGTATCGAAAACTACGAAATCGTAAACCGCTTCTCTGGGGCAGACTTAGAATTAGCTGAATTTAAACATCCATTCGTAGAACGTACATCCACTGTATTATGCGGTGACCATGTAACACTTGAAGCCGGTACTGGTTGCGTACATACAGCGCCTGCACACGGTGAAGACGACTTTAACATCGTTATGCGTTATAACAAGGAAGGTAAAACTAATCTTCCTATCATTTCTCTTGTTAACGAAACTGGTAACTACACTAAACAAGTAGACGACAACCGTTATGGCGATACTGAATTCTCATTGGCTGGCGTAGAAATTCACGATGCAGAAGTGCCTGTAATCAAAATCTTGGCACATAACAATGCATTACTTCACAAATCTAGTTTGCGCCACCAATACGCTCACTGCTGGCGTTGTAAAAATCCTGTTATCTATCGCGCTACAGAACAATGGTTCTCCTCTGTAGATGGGTACCGTCAACAAGCGCTTGATGCAATCGACAACCAAGTGCAATGGATTCCTAAATGGGGCCATGACCGCATCTTCAACATGGTTCGCGACCGCGGTGACTGGGTAATTTCTCGTCAACGTATTTGGGGCGTGCCAATTCCTATTTACTATTGTGAAAGCTGCGGCGAGCACATCATCAACGATGATACTATCAAAGCGTTACAAGAAAAAGTAGCCGTAGAGGGCTCCGATGCATGGTGGGCTCACAGTGCAAAAGAATTGTTACCAGAAGGCTTCAAATGTCCTCATTGCGGTCATGATGAGTTCAAAAAAGAAACAGACATCATGGACGTATGGTTCGACTCTGGTTCCTCTTGGGCTGGTGTACTCGAAGTTAATGATCTTGACGTACCATGTGCTATGTACCTTGAAGGTTCTGACCAACATCGCGGTTGGTTTAATTCTTCCTTGTTAACTGCAGTAGCCACAACAGGTAAAGCACCGTACAATTCCGTATTAACTCACGGTTTCGTTGTGGACGGCGAAGGCCGCAAAATGTCTAAATCTGTAGGTAATACAGTGGCCCCTAGCGACATCATCGACGTATACGGCGCTGACGTTATGCGTTTGTGGGTATCTTCCGCGGATTACCAAGCAGACGTGCGTTTGTCCAAAGACATCGTAAAACAATTGTCCGAAGTATATCGTAAGATTCGTAATACATTCCGCTTCTTGCTTGGCAACTTGGACGACTTCAATCCAAACACTGACAAAGTGGCTTATGCAGATATGTCCGAATTTGATAAATGGGCATTGTTGCGCTTAGAAGAGGTGCGTCAAAAGGTTACGGATGCGTATGAAAACTATGAATTCCACATGTTGTACCATGCTATTCATAACTTCTGCACCGTAGACTTGAGTTCCATCTACCTCGATGTAATGAAAGATACTATGTATGCTGAAAGCAAAGACAACGTAGCTCGTCGTTCTGCTCAAACAGCGATGTACGAAATCTTGAAAACATTGGTAGCCATGGTGTCTCCAGTACTTTCTTTCACAGCGGAAGAAGTTTGGAAATACATGCCTAAAGAAGAGGGAATGCGCGAATCTGTTATGCTTCAAGATTGGCCACAAGGTCATCCTGAACACTTCAACCAAGAATTGGCTGACAAATGGAACCAATTGTTAGATTTACGTACATCCGTACAAAAAGCATTGGAACTTGCTCGTCAAGACAAAACAATCGGTCACCCATTGGATGCATCCGTTACAGTATACGCTGAAGGTGCAGCATTCAACGCATTGAACGCACTTGGTGAAGAAGGCTTGGCTAAACTCGTTATCGTATCCGAAGCGCACATCGTAAACGGCGCTGCACCAGCAGAGGCTGTAAAAGACGAAGAAACTGGCGTTGCCACAGTTGTTGTTGCCTCCAGTCTCGAAAAATGTGAACGCTGCTGGATCCACCGCGATACAGTAGGTCAAGATAGTGCACATCCTACACTTTGCGCACGCTGTGCCGATGTTGTAAAAACACTATAATAAAAAAAGACCATCCTCTGAACTTCGCTTCCAAAAATTGGACACAATTTTTGGATTGCAGTTCACTGGGGATGGTCTTTTTTATGTTTGTAAATCCTTTGGTACTGATAATTGTTTCCAATTATCTAGTTCAGGGATTTCCAAGGTATTTATTGTTTTTTGAATCCAATAGTTTAAGGACACCTCGTTTCCCACATATTGTTCAAATAAGTAGGTCTTACCAGGTGTGTCTTGTTGGTTTCCATCGTCATCGATGGTGTGTCGGGCAGATTCTTTTAGATAGAGCTGCACTCTAAATGGGGTCGATTGCTTGCCTTTAAAAATAAAATAGGATGGGCCTACAAAGTCATGGGTACGAATATTAATTTGTTCGTACTTTTTCTCTTTTAATCCTTGTAATGCAGCCTGAATCATAGCGTTTGCATCATCGTATTCCTCTAGCAAAAACGGCTGTTGATCCACATCGAGTACGTAATGCCAGGTCGGCTTTTCTTCGTTCTTCTCGATAGTCCAATTACCCTCGAGGCTAGGTAATTGATGATTATCGTAAAGCTCTTTCAATAGGCTTATGGTATTCTCTTTGTCGTAAATGGACTTGTAGATAATTTCGTGTCCTTCTGATGGATCATAACCATGTAGCCTTATTTGATAGTGATCTCGTAACATCCGTTTTACATCGACCTTAAAGATATTACGCAACGTATCTGGAACGGATAGGAAATGATTGTAAAAGCTGAGCTTCATTTCTTCCTGTGACTCTATGGCGGTTTCAATGGTTTGCCAGTCGTACAAGGTTGTATCCCATAGAAAGTCGTCCATGGTTACAGATAAGCGGGCCGCATTTTGAGGCCAGGTGGTAGGCGCAGGGCGTACCGTAGTAGTTGACTCGGCAACACCTTCTTTGTACTGCCAATGACCATCGACCTCCTCAAAGGCTGCTAAGCGTTCTTCTGCTTCATCATCGATAGGAATATCCTTTAGCTCCGGATCTAAATTGGCTTTGTGAGACAAGATATATTGATGGGATTGCTCGTAATAGGATACGGCTTGAGTTAAATCTGGCTTGCCTGTTACATAGCCTTTTTCGTAGGCATAGCCCAAGGCAACGCGTGTTAAAGCGCGCGTAATATCGTAGAAAAGAACGCGATTCTCCTCTTCAAAGGCTCGTTGTTCCTCGTCTAAGACACGTAGTAATGATTGCACACCAAAGCGTATATTTTTCGTTACCCCTAAACCGTGGATTCGCATGTATCCGATATAGGGCAAGGCGAATATGAAGCGATCTTTTGTGGCCGCCATATGCGTTAAGTCTGCAATGAGACCCCAGTCAAGAGGGAGGTGGCCTATGTGAAAGATGTAGCCAAAGGCTGCCTGTAAGGCGGTGTACCCCGCATCACTAAACTCTTTTGTTGCTGCACGGCGGTAGAGACCGATAGCCTTTACCGGATCGTAGGGAATCGTAGAACGTAACGCTTTAGCATCATAGAAATGATAGTAATAATCCGCTAATTCTGCGATGCTTTCAGATTGACCTAAGGAGGCACCTTTAGTGAACCACGTGAAAGCATCCTCAAATTTACCATTTTCATGGCAGTCGAGGCCTGTATATAGCATCATGGCGGGGTTACCAAGTTCGGCCGCAGTCCTAGCAACACGGCGCGCATTGGTAAAGTCGGCTTCGTCGATATAGATATTGCGCAAGTTTCCTTGGAACATGGCAAGACCGTTGTCGAGGGCCTTATTAAACCACTCTTTCGCAAGATTAGATGCATTTTCTTGCAATGTTTCGTCTGGCACAGTGCCTTGTAAGGCGGCGATACGATCCTGCACAGAGTTTGCTGTAAGGCTTCTTTGAATGCGTTTAGTCCAACTCATAGGGGGCGGTGTTAACATAGTCTCTGCGGAGCTGATGCGATTGTCATCACGCCAGAAAAAGACATTGCCTATAACATATTGGCAATACGCATCGCCTTGGTTTGCGTAATCATAGACAATGCGAAATGCTTCGTCGAAGGAAATTTGCATATCCTTCTCCACGGTAGGCGTAATGGAGCCCTTGATGCGCAAAGCTTGTAATGTGCCGATAGGGCTACAGCGGCGAATGCTATCGTGTAAGCATTGATAGGTGCGCATATTATCCTCTGGAAAGTTGGACTCTTCCCAAGTAAAGCGAGGGCCTGCATAGACGCGTGCCAAGAGGGCATAGGCGTCACCTAACTCTCGAGCCTCTGGATCATTGGCTATTTTGAGAGCATCCTCTTTATTGTCTATATCACTTTCAAGACGGCTTGTCTTGTCGTTTCGTAAGGCTCTATCTTTTAGTTGACTGGGAGTTTGCTGATTATTGACGATGAGCTCCAATTGGCGCAAGCCTTCTTGAGCTAGTTTCTGATTATAAGATGTAAAAATCATGTGGAAGACCTTTTGCAGGCGTTCCGTAAAGTACTGTGCCATTAGGCCTCCTTTTATACATGTATACAGTAAATACATATTTATTATATAACGAACGCGAGGTACCGTAAAAGAGAAAATACTAGTATATCTGTATGTTCTCTATTGATATCATACTGCTATCGTTTACCTGTTCTCACAATATACTAGCCTATTTCTAATTTATATCTATGCATAATACAGAGTCTTCAGCATGTATTGGATTCAAATGATAAAAAATCCCCTCTGAAGAAAATCTGCTGTCACAAATTTTATGTGATGTCTGCAATCTTTCAGAGGGGTTATTATGTATCCTAGTTCTTAGGAATACATATTATTTTTTGTTGTAATCGCCGAACCATTTGTCGTAGATTTTTTGGTAAGTGCCATCTTCTTTAAGTTCTTTAAGAGCTTTGTTAACAGCTTCTTGTAAAGCTTTGTTGCCTTTTTTCACGCCAAGCACTGTGCCAGGGGATTGTGTAGGTTCGCCTACGAGTTTAAGGTCTTGATCAGCACCTTGTTTGAGGTAGTACATAGCCACAGCATTATCGATGATAGCACCATCGATTGTACCAGCTTTCAATTCCATGAAGATATTAGCATTGGAATCGATTTGTTTTACAGTTGTATTAGGAATTTTTTGAGCCATTTCAACAGGGATTGTACCGATTTGAGCGCCTACAGTTTTACCTGCTAATTCATCCATATTGTGGATAGTAGTGTTGTCTTTACGCACAACTGTGATGAAACCGCCTTGATCAAAGTATACATCGGAGAAGTCCAATACTTTTTCGCGTTCAGGAGTAGCGTTGATACCTGCTGCGATCATGTCGATATCGCCAGATTGAACAGCTGGAATCAAAGCGTCGAAGCCCATGGATTTGAATTCCATTTTTAGGCCGATTTTTTTGGAAATTGCTTCGGATAAATCAACATCGAAACCAACGTATTTGTCGCCTTCAGTGAATTCGAACGGTGGGAATGTAGTTTCAGAACCTACACGCAATACACCTTCTTGTTGTGTCATTTTTGGTTTGTCGTTGCCACAACCAGCTAATAAACCCATTGCTGCTACCGCTACGAGGGCGATGGCTGTCAATTTTTTGAACTTAAACATAGTATCCTCCTCAAACATCCATATACATGGTTTATACATTTCTGTTTATATTGTACGGAATTTTACACCAATAGGCAATAACATTGTATAATTAAGAGTAAACGAGTTTTTTATTCTTTATTGTAGAGTATCATAATCCTTTACAATAATGTGGTTATATACATGGAGGCAATATGTCCCTTACAACTACTTTTGCTGATCTTTGTAAAAGCTTCGCACCTGATGCGTTTGCCATTAATTACACATTAGCCAAGAATCCTGAGATTTCCAGTCAGGAGTTTAAGTCCGTTAAAACCATAGGCGCTGTTCTTGAGAAATATGGCATGGACGTAACCTATGAATTCTGTGATTTGCCAACAGCCTTCAAGGCGTCTGCCGTGAAAGTAGACAATCCAAAAGGCCGCTTAGCCATACTTTGTGAATACGATGCACTGCCAGAGGTAGGCCATGCATGCGGTCACTCCGCCAGCGGTTCTATGAGCGTGCTAGCTGCACTAACACTACATAAAATGCAACAAGAGGGCTTTGCTTTCAACATGGACATCGATATTATCGGCACACCAGACGAAGAAGCGATGGGCTGCAAGGTAGACATGTGCAACGCAGGGGTGTTCAAAGAATACGATTTTGCCATCATGGTCCACCTCGATGGCGAGGAAACGCGTCCTAATTCACAATTCTTGGCACTCGATTGCTTCCGTGCTAAGTACCATGGTAAGCCAGCCCATGCAGCTGGTGAGCCTTGGAATGGCGTCAATGCGGTAAATGGTGTGCAACTTGCCATCCATGCTATGGATATGATGCGCCAACAAGTGCGCCCTGAAACCCGCATCGGCACGTGGATTATTGCGGGAGGTACCGCATCCAATGTGATTCCTGCCTTCGGTGAATTAGAGGTTACCGTGCGTCACACAGAGCGTGAGTACTTGAATGGTTTATCCGAGCAAATCAAAAAAATCTTTGAAGGGGCTGCTCTTTGTACTGGTACAACTGTGGATGTAGAGTTTTATGGCAACCCCTATGATGATATGAACCAAAACAATCGTGGCACAGCGCTTATCGAAGAGGTAATGGCCGACATGGGCCTCGATTTTGAGCCCGGTCCAGCAGCCCTTGGAGGTAGTTCAGATATTGGCAATGTAAGCTATCAATGTGCAGCATTCCACCCTAAGTTACGCTTGGCCGGCGAGCCAAAGGTGTGCCATTCAAAAGAATTTGCTGCTGCCATGTTAGAGCCTACCATTGAACAAACTATCATCGACGGTGCAAATATCATTGGTGGCACAGTATTGCGATTGGTAGAAAAACCAGCACTCTTAGAGGAAATTGTAGCCGAATTTAATAATTCTAAATAGAAGGAATAGAAGAAATAGAAAGAATAAAGGGAATAGAAGGAACAGAAGGAGGATGTATGGCCACGACTGAGACATTACAAATAAAAAATTATATAGGCCTCACTGGAGATAAGCCCATTCGATTCATCGCATCCGATGTAGATGGTACTTTGGTCAATGATGCAAAGGCGATTCCTGAGGATGCCATTGAGGCGATTCGTGCTGCTCGTGAAAGTGGCATTCGCGTAGCCATTGCTTCTGGCCGCGCTTGGAATGAGATGAATGATGTTATCGAAAAACTGCCGTGCTTGCGCTATTTCATGTGCACCAATGGTGCTTATGTAATGGATAAGGACGAAAATCGCAGTCTATTCCACGTAAGTTTTGATAAAGAACAAGCACTACATTTGCTGCGCAAACTATTAACCTATGGTGTCTATGTAGAGGCCTATGTGAAAGACCAAATCTTTGGCATGTATCCTCCATCTAGATGTATTACACCTGAACGCTTAGGAGTATGCGCTAGCGAGCGCTTAGGTGTATGTGCTAGCGAACGCAATGAGGAAGATAAAAAGACTGTATATGGCATACTAGATAATCATCTGCCTAATACTAAAAATCAGATTTCTGGTATAGGGGACACTCGTCTGCCTGGAGCAACGTACGACCACTATGCATTGGCGGAAGGCAACGAAGCAGCAAAGGTAAAGATGTCTGAATGTGAAATAGAGCAATCTAATTTTTTCTTTAGACCTAATATTCGCCCATTTATCTTGGCTACGCGGACCATGGTATGCGATTTGTTAGCTCATATGGAAGCCTTAGATGAAGGACCTGAGAAAATTCAAATCTTCTACGGTGACGAGCCGATGCGTCAACGTATCTTGCAAGACTTACGCGATGAATACCAAGGCCTATCCCACGACGGTACAGGCCGTGAACGCTTCTATGATGTGTTACTCTCTAGTGAAGGTAATTTAGAATTTGTTTTGCCCCACACAACAAAGGGCACAGCAGTAGAAGCCTTGGCAAAACATTGGGGCTTAAGTCCTGATGAGGTAATGACACTAGGGGATAGCGAAAATGATCTCTCTATGTTACGCTTTGCGGGCGCTGGTGTGGCTATGGGCAATAGCAAGCCGAACATTAAAGAAGCGGCACGATACGAAACGACAGATAATAACCACCAAGGCGTGGCAAAAGCAATCTATTCCGCTATTGCGTATAACAATGAGCTAAATAAGAAGTAGTAAAAGCAGATAATATTAAGTTTGGCACAGATACACCGTACATAGGAGGTGATGTATAATGGGAAGTCTAAAATTTAATATCGATGACACATGCGTTAAGTGTGGTGCTTGTGCTGAGGATTGTCCTGTTCAATGCATCACCGAAGGGAAAACTCGATTTATCATTGGGAAAGGCTGTATCAGTTGTGGTGACTGCTATTCCATCTGTCCCGTGGGGGCCGTAAAAATGTATAAACGAGAGACTCCTAAAAAGTGATACCTAGAAATCTTTCAGCATTGTTAGCAAATTGACTTACATGCGGAAAGCTCTTAAAGAGTGATAGTTAGAAATCCGAACATTAAAGATTTATTTATAATCTACATACGGAATATATGGAGTCGTTATACTTCCTATGGTATAATAAAATGTAATGAAAAATTAGCGTTTGGCTCGGAAAAACGCGCCCCAGTACAGAAACGTATGGGCATAAAAAATAGTGAATATACTTTCACAAATAGATGCATATGGAGGAAGGCATGGAAAACAAGGAATTTGTAATTGTTGTTGACTTTGGTGGTCAATATAACCAATTGATCGCGCGCCGTGTTCGTGAAAATCACGTATACTGCGAAGTATATCCATACAACAAAGCGCTGGAAAAAATTAAGGAATTAAAACCGCAAGGTATCATTTTTACAGGCGGTCCTAACAGCGTGTATGAAGAAAACTCTCCAAAAATTGAAAAAGAGATTTTTGAACTTGGTATTCCTATTCTTGGCATGTGCTATGGTATGCAATTTATGGCGCATACATTGGGTGGCGAAGTTAAATCTGCGGACAACCGTGAATTCGGTAAAACACCTACTAAAGTGGATACTACATCTCCATTGTTCAAAGGCTTGGAAGAAGACCAAGTCGTATGGATGTCTCATGTTGACTATGTAGCAAAAGTCCCTGAAGGCTTTGAAATCGTAGCACATACTAAGGATTGCCCTGTTGCATCCATGCAAAATAAAGCCCGTAAACTATATGCTATGCAATACCATGCAGAAGTATTGCACACCGAACATGGTAAAGAAATGCTTCACAACTTCTTGTACGAAGTATGTGGCTTCACAGGTACATGGACAATGGCAAACTATGCAAAATCTGCTATTGAAGACATCCGCAGAACCGTTGGTGACGGCAAAGTATTGTTGGCATTGTCTGGTGGTGTAGACAGCTCCGTTGCGGCAGCTCTTATTTCTAAAGCTGTGGGAGACCAATTGACTTGTATCTTTGTTGACCATGGTTTAATGCGTAAAAACGAAGGCGACGAAGTAGAAGCAGCTTTCAAAGATTCCGGCATGCATTTTATCCGCGTAGATGCTGAAAAACGTTTCTTAGATAAATTGGCTGGACTTGAAGAGCCAGAAGCAAAACGTAAAGCTATCGGTGAAGAATTTATCCGTGTATTCGAAGACGAAGGCCGTAAAATCGGCTCCGTTGATTTCTTAGCGCAAGGTACAATCTACCCTGATGTTATCGAGTCCGGTACTGGCGAAGCTGAAGTTATCAAATCTCACCACAACGTAGGCGGCTTACCTGCAGTGGTAGACTTCAAAGGCCTTATCGAACCATTGCGTAATCTCTTTAAAGATGAAGTGCGTGAACTTGGTTCTGAATTAGGTTTGGCTGACTACCTCGTATGGCGTCAACCATTCCCAGGTCCTGGCCTTGCTATCCGTGTAATGGGCGAAATCACTAAAGATAAACTCGATATCTTGCGTGATGCGGACTATATCTTCCGTGATGAAATTGCAAAAGCTGGCCTTGATCGCAGCATCAACCAATACTTTGCAGTATTAACATCTACGCGTACCGTAGGCGTTATGGGTGACTTCCGCACATACGATTACACATTGGCATTGCGTGGCGTAACAACAACAGACTTCATGACTGCTGACTGGGCACGCATCCCTTACGACGTATTGGACACAATCTCCCGTCGTATCGTAAACGAAGTACAACACATCAACCGTATCGTGTACGATATTACATCTAAACCACCTGCAACAATTGAGTGGGAATAAGAAGTAAATATTGATTTTAAATTCATTAACTGTACTTTTTGAGTAATTCTGAATTCAACTGAAAGGTAAAAGAATAAGTTTGAAAGGGAGTTATTGAATTTTTAGTGTGCATAAAAAGCCTCCCTTCAGTGATATGTACCTCCTTTATTGGACAACCAGTAAAGGGGGTATTTTCATGAGATATAGTTATGAATTTAAAAGAAAAGTAATTGAGTTATTTCATCAAGGTAAATGGCCTGAGACACCTGATAGGGTATCGACGGATACATTCCGTAAACTAATAAGGGATTGGGTTAAATTAGAACAACTTCATGGTCCGGATATTAATAAATGTCGAGGGACTAATAAGTATTGGTTTACAAAGGAAAAATATGAGTTAGTATGCCGAGTTCTTTCTGGGCAAGGTTTACGATCAGTAGCCATTGTAGCTGGCATTAATTCTGGACAACTGTATCAATGGGTTCATAAATACAAAACTTTGGGATATAATGGTCTTATTAATAAACCTAAAAGACGACCACCAAAGGATTCCAAAATGAAAGTACCAAAGAATATCTTACCTCGAAAACTGAATGAGAGTGAATACGAAGAACTAATTTGTTTACGTGCTGAAAATGCTTATATTAAAGCTGAAAATAAAGTCATAAAAAAGAGATTGCCTTAAGAGAAGAAAAAGAGGCTGCGCGACTCAAGGCGAAAAAGTAGCGATTATCAAAATGCTCCGTCAGCAAGGCTATCAACTAAAACATCTTTTGAAAGCTATGCTGATGTTCAAATCTACCTATTATTTTGAACTCACTAAGGTAGATCTTGTAGATAAAAAAACACACAACTGAAAGATGAAATTCAAAAGATTTTTACAGAACATAAAGGTCGATATGGTATGCGCCATGTATATCAAGAGCTTCTCAATTGAGGCTTTGTATCTAATTATAAACGAGTACAAAGACTTATGAATGTTATGGGGCTCGCTGGAAGGCACCCAAAGGAGAAGTATCATTTTTACAAAGGCAAGTAGGTAAAGTGACAGAAAATATCATTAATAGAAATTTTAGTACAACCGCACCATTACAAAATTGGACTACTGATGTGCTTCAATTAAACTTCTTTTAGGAAAATGCTATTTGTTATCTATTTTAGGTATGAATACAAATGAGATTGTTGCTTATGTTTTGGTATTAAGTTTTAACTTAGAGCAAGTTTCTAGTATGTTAGATAAAGCATTTAGAATTTTTTTTAGATTAATTTTCCACTCCGATCAAGGATGGCAATACAAACATAAGTACTTTAGAAAAACACTTAAAGAACCTGGTATTATTTAGTTTATGTCTAGAAAAGGGAATTGTGATAACTCTGTGATGGAAGCCTTTTTTGGTAGACTGAAAACAGAAATATATTATAGCTTTGAAGTAGAATATTCATCATTTAAGGCTTTTGAGACAGCAATTGAAGAGTACATCAACTATTACAATAACAAAAGGATTTAGGCAAAACAAAATGGATGCCTCCTGTAAAGTACAGGGAAACATCCATGTGTTTTGGTCAGTAAATAATATGTGTCTAGGGAAATAGGTATATATCATATTAATATGAGTGCTTTTTTATCATTTCTTTTGATCATTAACCAAAGCTATAATATTCATTGCAGGCAATACAATAGGATTCATTCCAGGTTGTGTTGTAATAATGGAAACATAACTTCTGATATAAGGAAACATAATGGCTAATGTATTTTTTTCTAACATATCATTCTTTTTCTGTTCAGTTGAAAAAACAGCTCTACCTGTAACATCAACAAATACTAGTTCCTCTTCATCAGAAATAGTAACCTTAAGGAGCACTTCAAAAAGATTCTCTTTAAGCTCATGTATCTCACGATTTACTTGAACTCCTAATGATATATTATCAAGATTTTTATTTTTTTTTCGAAAAATACCTTCTATAATTTCTATTTTTTCTAATACAAGAGGACTTGTATATTTAGACTTTATATTCATATATTGCTCCTAACACGCAATACCGTAATTTTCACATAGATAATAGGTAGGATTCTTTACCTTAGTAGTAAGACTATTATCTAAATAATCAAAGTAAGCTTGAGGTAATTCAAAAGCACATTTTACATCATCTTCAGTAATTTCATGGGTATCCGTTCCAACCTTAATCATGGGACTAGTAGCAGTATTACTTAACTCAACATTATATTTTTTGCATAGAGAAAGAAATAATTCTTTATTAAACATTATATCACCTCTTCCTTTTCATTATAAATCAATACAGTTGATTTAATACAGTCTTTCTTTGAAACACAAATTTGTTTTTCCCGAAAATTCATTCCAATTAAATTTAAAAATTTTTTTTGGAAATCTCTTTCATCAGGAGTTCTTATTTTAGTATATCCTGCATAGGGCTTATAAAAAGTTCCTATAATAACAGATATACCATTTTGAATTTTATAGTAATCAAAAAAAACTGCTCGAAATTTATTCTGTTCGAAAATGGGCATCTTCCCTGGGCAATATGCTCTTATCTCATTAACAGTCCTTTGGGTTTCAGATATAAAGGCATCTAATTGTTCATTATCATCAAGATTTAATACCTCTTCGTCTAAAGCTTCAATTTCTGCTTCAAAAATTATTCCTCCACACTGATCATTACGTGAAGAAGCTATATTAGCCCACCATAAGGCCTGTTCATATTTATCAAAAAAGTATATACCTTGACCTAACCAATGATCCAATCTATGATTAGTTTTATCTGGATCTAAGCCTTCACTCTCTATACTTTCACGATGCTTTAGACATGTGCCATGGTATCCTGTCTCATTCATCAGATAATATCCCTCAATATCTTCATATTAATAAGCAGTCCATTTACTAACGATCAACTAATGTTAATCCATATTATAAAAAATCACAATATAAAACAATAGACTAAGACTATGTTGATAACTATTATTCTTCTTCAAATTTTATCATAAATCTTATTTAAAAACTATCTTGAAATATCCGAAGATATTATTTCCTAATTTATATAACATATTGATAACAATATTATAATTAAAGTCTCCCATGCTTTTGTTGATATGTATCCCTTTACTGGACAATTAGTAAAGGGGGTATTTTCATGAGATAAAGTTATGAATTAAAAAGGAAAGCAATTGACTTATTCTATAAAGGTGAATGGTTAGAGACACCTAATGGTATGACGACACATACATTCCATAAACAAATAAAGGAATGGGTTAAACTAGAACAACTTCATGGATCAGCGGTCAATAACTTTCGAGGAGTTAATAAGCATGGTCTCTAGCGGAGAAATATGAGTTGGTAAGCCAAGTTTTCTCTGGGCAAGCTTTGAAATCAGTAGCTATTGTATCTGGTATTAATTCTGTATAACTGTATTAATGGTTTCATAAATACATATTTGGGGGATACAATAGTTTCATGAATAAATTTAAAGGGCGACTGTTAAAGGAGTCCAATATAAAAGCAACTAAGACTGTCTTACCTCACAAACTCAAAGAAAGTGAATATGAAGAATTAATTCGTTTACGTGCTGAAATTGCTTATTTAAGGCTAAAAATGAAGTCATAAAAAAAGAGATTGTTTTGAAAGAAGAAAAAGAGGCTGTGTGACTCAAGGCGAAAAAGCTGTGATTATCAAAATGCTCTGCCAGCAAGGATATCAACTAAAGTATCTGCAAAAAATCATGCCAATGTTCAAATCTATCTATTATTTTGAGCTCTCTAGAGTAAATCTTGTAAATAAAAATGAATGACCGAACTAAGGATTCTATGTTTTTAGCTATTCGTTCGCTATACAACACATTAACAAGTAAAATACTTAAAGCCTTTACGGTAGACCGTGGTAAAGAATTTGCATGCTATGAACAGGTTGAAACCAAGTTTGGAATACCAATGTATTTTGCCGATGCCTATGCAGCATGGCAACGTGGCACTAATGAAAATAGTAATGGTTTACTTCGAGAGTTTTTCCCTAAGAAAACTGATTTAGCTAAAGTAACACTAGATAAACTAAGAGAAGCACTAATGCTGATTAATAATCGACCTAGGAAATGCCTTGGATTTAAAACACCATTTGACATGTTAAAACATGAGATTAGAAAATTAATTTAATTTTGTCGCATTACTTATTGCAATTCAAGATATCTTATATTAATATATTCATTTTTTAAACTATATTACACTTTAGAATTTACAATAAAACATAGTAGGATATAATTAGATTAAATAATTTATGTTGGATTTTTAAATTGTATTTATAATACTATTGAGTAGCTGAAATTATTAGTACAGTGGCTAGAATATAAAAGGGTTTATTCAAGATTAGTGGGGATTATAGTTGTATATATGGGGTGAGAGAATTGAAAAATATAAACTTTATCCAAAGTGCCATAATGCAATTGGAGGGGGGCGCTTTTCAAAAATTATTTGATGCGTATTTGTATAAAAAATATAAATTTAAAAATATTCAAACACTAGGCGTTCAGACGGGAACTAATAAAACGACAAAAGGGACACCGGACTCTTATGTTTTAACTGATGAAGGCAATTATATTTTGATAAACTATGGAACCGTCAGATCACAGTCAGCAGCTAAAATAAAGGCGGATATTTTATCATGTTTTGAACAGTCAAAACTTTCTCTTAATAAGGAGAAAATACAAAAAATTATTTGTGGACATTGTTCTACAAATATTCATATAGAACAGTTTGATGAAATTATAGATTCTATAGAAGGTGTTGAAGTAGAACTTATTGGAATTGATACACTTTCACATGATTTAGGATTATTGTATCCACATATTGCGAAAGATGAACTTGGCATTGCAATAGATACAAATCAATTTTTTGATATAGATGATTTTGTTAAAGCGTATGATGCAAATGGTATAAATGCTCCTATTGATTGTCATTTTTTTCATCGAGAATCAGAGTTTACCGAGTTGTGTAGTAGTATACATAATAATAAAGTAACTATATTGACAGGACCATCTGGAATTGGAAAGACTAGATTAGCTGTAGAGGCATGTAGAGAAGAAGATAATGTAACTACAAAAGTTTTTTGTGTAAGAAGTAATGGGAATTTATTATATGAGGATATTAAATATTACATTTCTGATCCAGGTAGATATTTGATTTTTCTAGATGATGCAAATATGGTTGCAAGTCTAGATAATGTTATAAACACTATTTTAACATTATCATCTGATTTTGATATTAGGATTCTTATTTCAGTAAGAGATTATGCTAAGGATAGAGTTATAAAAGTAGTATCTAAGTATACAACTCCTAATATAATTGAAATTGGACCGTTTAAGGATGATGAGATAAAGAATATTTTAAAATCAAATTTAGGAATAATAAATTTAGATTATCTTAACAAGATTTCACAAATTTCGAATGGAAATATAAGACTAGCTTTTCTTGCGGGTATGAAATCTATAGAGGATGGATTTCAATCAATACGTAATGCTGAAGATATTTTTAGAAATTACTATGGAAGAATTATTGATGAAGCGAAGCTAACAAGAGAAGATATTCTTATGTTATTTTTTATTGCTATATCTGGGCCGGTGAAAAATAATGAAAACCAACTTTATAATAATTTGAAACAATTCTATGGTCAGAAAATTGATGAGATTCTTATAGTTGAACACTTATATTCATTAGAATTAGTGGATTGGTTCAAAAATAAGATAATAAAAATTTCAGATCAGAGTTTTGGAAACTATATACTGTACTATGTGTTGTTTGAGAAAAAATGGGTAAGTGTGGACGCTCTTATCTCCATTGGATTTCCTAGCTTTAAAAACAAAATTGTATATGCTTTAAATACATTAATAGAAATATTTAATTCCGAAGAGTGTATAAAATATATTAAAGATTCAATAAATGCTGTTTGGGATAGTGTACCTGAGAGTCAGAATTTAGATTATCTTGAGGCTTTTTATCTGATTAATCCTGACAAAGCTTTATCTATAATCAAGAGTCATATTGAGCAAGAAGAATACGTAGCTTTTGATTTACATAATTTTGATGTTAATTCTCCAAAAAAACATAATAGTTCTAGTACCAATATAATAGAAATATTAGGTGGATTTAAGTTTACACAGAATTATGAAGATGCAATTGATCTTTTGATGCGGTACTTTGATCGAAGGCCTGATTTGATAATGGATTTTTATTCCGTGTTTAGTGAGCGACTCTTATATGATACACATTCATATAAAGATAATTATAATCATGAGATGCGTCTTTTAGATAAGTTGTGGTGTTATACAGAAAATGGAGAAAATTATAATAATAGCATATTATATTTAAATATTGTAGAATATGCGCTAAAAACAGAAATATCTTTTAGCGAAGCAATCAGAAATAGTAAATCGATAAACTATGTTAGGATGCAACTTGGGTATACAGACGCAATAGCTAGTATACGAACTAACATATGGAAGAATTTAGCTACCTTGCGGAATCGGGAAGAGTATCAGAACACTATTAATAACATTCTTTTAGGAATATTTTTTTATGATTTAAAAGATGAAGAATTGAAACAATATTTACAATCAGATTTTAATACGATTTATGACTTTGTAATTAATAAAAAATCTCCAGATTTTTTTGATGCAAAGATTGTTGCTAGATATAAAGAGTTAGCGGAACAAATAGGAATGAAATTAGATTTCCGCTATATGATAAGTGAACAAAATCTAGAGTTCAGGATATATGAGATGTTGAGACAGAAGCATTTAAGTGGTAGAACGATAGATGAGGATGAGCGCTTACATAAAGAATCTATTTCAAAAGAAATCAAAGAATATGATTTAAATGATTTTCAAGAGTTATTTAGAGCATGTAGTTTTTTAGAGCAAACAGTCCATGATAATGAGAAATGGTCTTTAAGTATGGGACTAGATTGTGTTTTTAAAGCTTTAGAGAAAGATTGTGTATTATATTTAAAGGTTTTAGAGCTATATATTCATGCAAAAACACCATTTAAGTTGAATGGATATTCTCAAATTAAATATATGCTCGAGCATATTGGATATGAACAAACGTATTCCTTTATAAATAATAATGTGTTTGATAAGAAGGATTACTGGTTGTTATTAACTTGGGAATGTATACCGGAAAAAAATATAGATAATAAGATAGTTGAAGATTTTAAGGTATATATACTACATAGTTTTAAGAAAAAGTATCCTATAATACCAACAACTCAGGTTTTAATACGTTATAGTGAACGAGATAATGAGCTAAAAGAAAAAACAATTAAGACAATTGCATCTAATCCAGAATTTTCGGCAAGATTTTTAGATTATGTATATATAAATGATAATGAGGATGTTATTAGATTTTTTGCAAATGATATTAACTCATTAGTACGTATTTATATAAGTGCTCTAGCATTTCCTAGTCATATTGATTATAGCGGTCATCTTTTCGCAAAGATATTTGAGCAACAACCTACTATTTGGAATAAATACATAGATTGGATTAAGATTAAAGATAATATGGCTAGAGATAGTAATGCAAATAAAATCTTTGATTTTATTTGGTCTGTTGATAAGTGGAGAGAATATGTGGAGTATGCATTTAAAGTTCTTGTAGATAATGACAAGTTATTTTATATCAAAACTTCAGTGAAGTTACTATTTGCAAAGACAACTGACGAAACTATATTTGAAAGAAAAAGAACATGGTTAATTGAAAAACTACGAGAAAATAGTGAAGATATTGAAAAATGTAAAAAAATTATTGAGGTGGTTGTAAATTTTCTTCCAGATTGGAAATTAGTATATATTCTTGAGTTTTTGAAATTCAACAAGAACCTAGACGCGTTTAAGCAAATTTATTTATTTCCTTTGTCATGTTCGTGGTCAGGAAGTGAAATTCCACTAGTTATAGAGAAGATAGCTTTTCTTAATTCATTAAAGTCTAATCTTAAGGGACTCGATTATATTGATCATAGAAAATATATTGAAGATTATCGTATGAAGCTTGAGGAGTACAAAGAAAAAGTAGAATTAGAAGAATATCTTGAAAATGCTGATTATTCCTAATAAAGACTTTTACTTTTGGGCGGAGAAGAAAATAACTTGACTGATTGCACAAGGTCTTAATTGAATCTTATTGATATAATTGAGTGGAAATAAGTTTGGCTATTATCTTACTGAATACAGCCTCCTATCTTTTGATGGGAGGCTTTTGTATTTTTTATAAAAATTGGTATACTGATTTTAAGTTATAGATTTTGGTTTAAATAGTTGTTTGAAAATAGAGGTCCTATGAAAACTACAAAATCTTTTGGCAACCATTCCAAATATTCTCTCCATGATGCAAGGGTACAGAAAATAGAATATGCAGATGATAATTTGATCCTTACATTTGATTACATTTTTTCTTACGAAAACGGTATTGAACAGACTCATAAGGCTCAAGTTGTATTTGAGACGTGTGATATAGATTTTTTTGAAATTCTCGTGTTTAATACTACAATTCTAGATACTTTCACAGGTAAAAGAATTGAGTTACCTCAGTATCAACAGGATTATAGGGAAAGCGAATTTGAGGTCATTACGGAGACCTATAATTGGGGGCACGCTGTATTGCAAGGTTGGTTATGGACCGAAGGAAATCCCGTACACTGTATAATGAACATATACTTTAAAGGTGATATGGTATATGTAGTTGATGAGGACTAATATGAGCGATTTAGGTTTTACTATTTGCTGCATAGTTACATTCTTTAGTAAGAAGAGAACAAGTCCACCGAATTTAAATTATGGAATGTACTATCCTCATATCGTTATAAAAGGCACTGAGGAATATCTTAGTATCAATTTTATTGATGGTGAAGATGTCATCTTTGATAAGCCAATTCAAGCGAATGCTTTGCCAGTATATGAAACCGTAGATTATTCTGCTATACGAGCAGGTACTGAGTTCTTTATCATGGAAGGCGGAAATATTGTTGGTGAAGGGATTGTAAAAGCTATCTTTCAACATAAACCGTATGGGAGTAAATAACTATGGGCTATAAAAATGTATGTGTAAACTGCCGGATCTCCTTGTCGGAGGGCACAAACTACGAACTGTTTAATACGAATAAAACCTGTCCCACATGTAAAGGAAAGATGTACTTTGTAAACGAAAAGTTTAAAGCCCCTAAAAAATCTAATGATAAAGAATGGAAGATTATCGAGTATTTGTTGTTAAGTGGTTATGACTTCCGTAATCCTTATTGTGGACATGAGCAATATATTTATTTTGAGTTCCCCAAGAATCTACAAGAGGCAGAGGCGTTTATTCGTGAGATGCGAAAGTTAAAGTAATCACTATTATTGGAGTTTAAATGATTAAGATTGTTGATGGCAAACCGTATTTAGATCAAGTAAAAGAGCTAATTCAAGAGTATACGCAATGGCTTGGTCGCGATTTGTCCTTTCAGAATTTAGATAAGGAATTAGCAGATATCGGTGAGAAATATACGGCGCCAAATGGTGACTTATTGGTTGCTATCGATGATAATGATGTGGTGCTCGGCATGGTGGCGTATTATCAGCATAGCGATACCCGTTGTGAAATGAAACGCCTCTATGTGCGTCCTGAGGGCCGTGGCCATGCTCTCGGTGATCGTCTGATTGAAAGTATTATGGACCATGCTAAAGCCTCTGGATATAAAGAAATGGTGCTAGATACAATTGAACCGTTGCAAGCAGCGATCCATTTGTATAAGAAGCATGGCTTTGTTGAATGCGAGCCGTATTATCATAACCCTATGGACGATGTTATCTATATGAGCAGGGAACTCGATTGATAGAGACTATTTAGTTTAATAGAGCTTATTTAGTCTTATAGTCTATTTAAATGGTAGATACCATTTATTTGATAGCATATATCTCGCGAGTTGGTGGAGGAGCTTTTATGGAGATTACATATACTGAGGAGCGAAATTTTACGTCCCAGCAAGTAGCAGAGTTATTTCTATCTGTTCGTTGGGTGGTAGGTAAATATCCTGAACGATTACATAAGGCTTTAATGAATTCATCTCGTGTGATTAGTGCTTGGGATGGCAATCGTTTAGTCGGTCTTATTCGTGTCATGGATGATAGCGAGCTGGTATGCTTCATAAACTATGTGCTAGTTCATCCTGATTATCGGGGACAAGGTATTGCAGGGCACTTGCTTGAAATGGTGAAAGACGCTTACAAATCGTATTTGTACATCAATGTTATGATTGGCGACAGCAAGAATGTGACCTTTTACGAGAAACATGGATTTAAGGTAAAAGAGAATTCCTTACCAATGCAGTATCGCAATGTGCCTAAGTATACGAAATCATAAAATAAATTAGTGTTGATTAAATGTTATTTCGGCAATCTATTTGGGAGTGTAGAGATGGATAAGGTATGGAATTATAAGAACTTCAATATGGTTATTGAGTTAGATGTATCTGGGGAGTTTATTTATAATGGTATCCATGAGATAAATCGGTTGACTAGTTTTTCGAATGATGGAGCTACATTTTCTTCGTTATATAGCTTAGCAGTTGGAATTGAGAGGTTACAAAAAATTGTTTGTGTACTTTGGGGTATGGAGTATTATGAGAATAAGAATGACTTTGAGAATAGCTTGATTACACATAGTCATATGGAGCTTAGGGATAAAGTAAACGAGTTTCTTCAACGCAAGAATGAAAGTATAAGTTTTAGTGCACGTGAGAATGAATTTCTATCCTTGTTAAGTCAATTTTATAAATCTGCTAGATATCTTCGTTTTAATGTTGATGGTGAATGGGCAAAAGAAGTTGAGTTGTTGAAAGCCTATATTACTAAATATCTTGATGAAGACATTTATGATATTCTTGATTCTAACAGGATCATAGCAACTGATAAAGTTAAAGAGCTTTTTGGTCGAGTCGTGGGGAGTATATCTAAAAAGTATTATAGGTTAATTGTTAAAGGTAGTAGTATTAACAATACTTTTACTTATGAGCTTCGTTCAGGATCTAAGGCCCAAAAAGTTTTTTTGAATATGAGTAGAAAGAACTCACTTATGACAGAACAGATGAATGAAAGAATTGCCTTAAAAGAACTTTTGATATATTTACGATGTTCAAATGATGAGTGTGCTTTTTTAGACTTTATTGATAATATAGAGCCCTTAGATTTTGACTCGGCCATGGTGACAGAATACTTATCTGAGCTGGTTTATGGAAATGTTCCTCAAGATTTAATAGATGAAGTTGAGTATTTATATAGCGAAAACCAATACTCTGCTCAACGAATACAAACAGTAGACTTATTTGCAAATAATGAAATATATTTTGATTAGAAGGAAAATTCTATGTTAATAAGAAAAGCTACAGTTGATGATTTAGATTTAGTGACACATATAGAAGCAACTTGTTTTCCTCCAGCAGAGGCGGCACCTCGTGAGGCTTTTAAGGAACGATTAGACCATTATGCAGGTCAGTTTTTAATTGCCTTTGACGGCGATACACCAATTGGTTTTATCGATGGTTTTGTGTCTGATGATGAAATCTTAACTGATGAGATGTTCGCAGATGCTTCCTTACATAACCCAAGTGGTGCTTGGCAGATGATTTTTGGTCTAAATACATTGCCAGAATACCGGAATCGCGGTGTAGGTGGTAAGTTAATTGGGGCGTTTATCGACCTTGCGAGAGAGGAAAAACGTAAGGGTATTATTCTAACCTGTAAGGAAGAAAAGATTCACTATTACGCCAAGTTTGGTTTTGTAAATGAAGGGGAATCAACGTCGGATCATGGCGGTGCTAAATGGTACCAAATGCGTGTTGAGTTTTAGCGCCTTTGTTATGGCAATATAGTTATTAATAGATAAAAATAAATTATAGAATTTGAAGGACATTTTTACAGATTGTTCTAATGAGAAGCTAAAACTCCGCTTAGTGGTTGAGTTTTGGCTCCTTTTTTGCTGAAAAGTATAGATTTTACAAGGATAGATGTACCCCTATATGTTTATTGACACTGTATATAGTGCATGCTACGATGAGGAAAATCACATATGATTGGGTTAGGTGTCTATTGACTTAATAGAGAATTTGGTACAAGCCAAAGCGGTCACGCCACTGTAACAGCGAGGTACTTTGCATAGAGGGTAAAATGCTCTCGGTCACTGAAGTTTTTGGGAAGGCGCAAAGTAACGTTGAACTGGAGCCAGGAGAACTGCCTAATTAGCAATTGCCAATTGACCTGCGAGAGACAGGGATGGGGATTGATATAGATGAATTTATACTAGCTATGCATAGTTGAAAGCTCATACTATATGCTAGCTTATTAGGCGTGGTAGTTAGTCTAACTGAGATGACAGCCCGTTTCCTCTTCGTGGGGAAACGGGCTTTTTATGTGCATTTATAGTGATAGTTTTAGTTGAGAGAAGAGGGATACTTATGTTTAAACAGAAGAAGTTTATGGCGTATTTAGTCACGGTTTTTCTCCTAATTGTGAGTATGCTCATCGCTGCATGTGGAGGTCCTAGTGAGACAAAGAAAGATACGGCGCAAAATAACAAGCCTATCGAAATCACAGACGTAACAGGGCGTACGGTAACGCTTAAAAAGCCAGCAGAGAGAGTTGTTTTGCAATGGAGTGGTGCCGGTGGTCCATTCTTTACGATTTCCGCACTTATGGGTAAGGATACGCCGAAGGTTATCGCCGGTATGGATACATCTTTGCAGGATTACAGAGCGGATATGTGGAAGCACTTTACTGCTGAAATGCCTGAGTTAGCTAAGATTCCAGTAGTTGGTACCATCGGTGATAAAACATTTAATGTGGAGCAAGTTATTTCCTTGAACCCAGATGTTATTTTCATTCCTGTTGATTTGAAAGAACAATATGAGTCCGATGCTAAACCAAAACTAGATGCAGCAGGTGTACAAACGATTTACATTGACTACCATGCTGAAAAACTTGAAAGTCATCAAAAATCCATCGAAGCCATCGGCAAGGCTTTAGGTAAAGAAGAACGAGCCGCAGAAATTAGCAAGTTCTATACGGATCGTGTGACGAGGGTTCTGGACCGTGTTAGTAAAATTAATAAACCAAAACCAACAGTTTACCTTGAAGTTGGTATGAATGGTCCGGAAGAATTTGGTAATTCTTTTAGTAGTAATTACTCTTGGGGAGCGTTAGCTACTATGGCTGGTGCTGATGTCATCACAAAGGATGTTATTAAGAAAACGTCTCCTATTAATCCAGAGTTTATACTTGAAAAAAATCCAGATATCATCATGATCATGGGTTCTTACTGGCCTAAGAAACCAACCTCTATGCGTTTAGGTTTTGAAGCAACCGAAGCATCGTCTCAAGAGTTGTTGAAGGCGTTCACCACAGAACGTCAAGGTTGGAGCGAATTAAAAGCTGTTGAAGATAAACAAGTTTACTCTGCGCACCACGGTCTTCCACGTGAAGTCTTTGATGCAGCGGTATTTGAATATTTAGCAAAAACCTTCTATCCTGAAGAGTTTAAAGATGTAGATCCTGAAGCTACACTTAAAGAGTTCTATGACAAATTCTTGCCATTCTCTTATAGTGGCATCTGGTTTATGCATATGAATTAGGGTTGTGTTGTGTGTGAAGGAGCTGATGATGTAAAACCCCAAATAAATGCTGTTATATATTGTGTTTATTAGAATTTATTAAGTTTGGAATCGAGGTATTCTATGGTTAAGAAAAAGAAATTTATGGCTTATCTTGCCACGGTGCTCCTGCTAGTTGTGAGCATGATTATGACAGCTTGTGGTGGTCCAGCAGATACGAAAAAGGATGCGGCACAATCTGGCAAACAAATTGAGATTACAGACGTAACTGGTCAAAAGGTTACGTTGAAAAAACCAGCAGAACGCGTAGTAGTTCAATTGAGTGCTTCTGGTGGTGCGTTCTTGACTATGGCTGCGTTGCAAGGCAAAGATGTGGCTAAGACTATTGTTGGTATTGACCCTTATTTAAGCAAATTGCGTACAGATATGTGGGATCGCTACAAATCTGAAGTGCCAGAGTTGGAAAAAATTCCTCTCATTGGTAACGTAAATGATAAAACATTTGATGTGGAAAAAGTAATTTCCTTAAACCCAGATGTTATTTTCATGCCTTTATATTTCAAAGATCAATATGAAGCTGATTACAAACCTAAAATTGATGCAGCTGGCATCCCTACTATCTATATCGATTATCATGCGGAAAAGCTTGAAAATCACCAAAAATCTATCGAAGCTATCGGTAAAGCATTGGGTAAAGAGGAGCGTGCAGCAGAAATCAACAAGTTCTATACTGACCGTTTAACAAGAGTTATGGACCGCATTAGCAAAATTAATAAACCAAAACCAACTGTTTACATTGAAACAGGTAACGAAGGTCCAGAAGGTTTAGGTTTTGCGTATAGTGGAAACGTAGCATGGGGCGCATTGGCAACGCAAGTTGGTGGCGACCTTATTACAAAAGATGTAGTTCAAAAAGCAGGCCCTGTTAACCCAGAATTTATTTTGGAAAGAAATCCAGATATCATCATGATCATCGGTTCTTATTGGCCTAAGAAACCTACATCCATGCGTTTAGGCTTTGATACAAATGAAGCAAAATCTCAAGAGTTATTGAAAGCTTTCACCACAGAACGTCAAGGCTGGCCTGAATTGAAAGCCGTTCAATCTAAAAACGTATTCTCTACTCACCATGGTTTACCTCGTGAAGTATATGACGTTGCAGTATTCGAATACTTAGCTAAAACATTCTATCCTGAGGAATTCAAGGATGTAGATCCTGAAGGCACACTTAAGGAATTCTATGATAAATTCCTTCCATTCTCTTACGGTGGCGTTTGGTTTATGCATTTGAACTAAAAAGGAGTTTTTCGTAGTGACAGAAACTAACAATCAGTACGATTATAAGAAACAGAGCTATAAAAAACTCATGTTTATTATCATTGGTCTGATCATTTGTGCGGTAAGTTTTGTTACCGATATTATTGTAGGTCCTGCATCACTTACGTTAAGTGATGTATGGCTCGCATTAACAGACCCAGCAGAGGTTTCCAAAAACGCATATGTTATCATTTGGTCGATTCGTCTTCCGACGGCCATTATGGCATTGCTCGTAGGTGCTTCTTTAGGCATTGCTGGCGCTGGCATGCAGACTATCCTTGATAACCCGTTATCTAGCCCGTATACACTTGGTATATCCGCAGGGGCTGGCTTCGGCGCATCTCTTATGGTAGTTGTAGGCGCTAGTGCATTAGAGTTTTTAGGTGTTTTTATGGTTCCATTTGGTGCCTTTGTATTTGCTAGTTTGACGAGCTTCTTTATCTATTCCATCAATAAGATTAAGAACTTCTCCTCTGAAACGATGATTCTCGCTGGTATCGGCATGATGTTCTTGTTCCAAGCGCTTCAATCCTTGATGCAATATATGGCATCTCCTGAGGCCCTTCAAAACATCGTGTTCTGGACGATGGGGAGTTTAGCTAAGGCGAATTGGGTGAACATCTCTATTGTTCTTATCGTGCTAGCAATCATGCTTCCGCTTATGATACGTGAATCTTGGCGTTTAACAGCATTAAAATTAGGCGATGAAAAGGCTTCTGGTCTTGGTGTTAATGTTGAAAGTTTACGGGTAAAAGTGTTTGCTTTCATCTCCATCATTACCGCCGTTGCTGTTTCTTTCGTTGGAACCATTGGTTTTATCGGTATTGTAGGACCACATATTGCACGTATGCTTGTGGGTGAGGATCAACGGTATTTCTTACCACTATCTGCAGTATGTGGCATGGTGATTTTATCTCTCGCATCTATTGCGAGTAAGATGCTCGTTCCTGGGGCGATGTTCCCAATCGGTATTGTGACAGCAATCATCGGTGTACCTTTCTTCTTCTCGTTGGTATTAACTAGGAAAAGGAGCTATTTCAAATGATTGAAGTTCATAATCTAACCTTTGGTTATTCCTCTACGGAAGACGGACAAATCTTAAAGGGCGTTGACTTTGCTGCTAAAACAGGTAAATTGACTGCGCTCATTGGTACTAACGGTGCTGGTAAATCTACACTTTTAAAAACAATTATGGGTATCTTGAAAGGCAAGGGCGAGATTTCCGTTAATGGTAAACCTGTATCTCAATATTCTACAAAGGATTTTAGTAGTACAGTGAGCTATTTGTCTCAAGATAATGACTGTAAAGTCAATCTATCTGTTTTTGAAGTCGTTATGCTAGGGCGCATGGGCTCCATGTCCTTCCGCGTAAGTGATGAGGATATTGCAGCCACACAAGAGGTATTGGAACGGTTGAATTTACAGTGCTTTGCATCGCGCAGCATCATGGAGCTCAGCGGTGGTCAACGCCAACTTGTGTTCATGGCGCAAGCCCTTGTAAAAGAACCTAAAATCTTAATTCTTGATGAACCGACAAGTGCTTTAGATTTGTACAAGCAATTTGACTTATTAACATTGCTAAAAAATCTGACTCAAGAAAATGATTTTACAACACTCGTAACATTGCATCATCTTGATCTGGCGGCTATGTTCGCAGATGAAATCATCGTGCTTAAAGAGGGTACAGTATATGCTCAAGGCGCGCCGAAAGACATCTTTACAGAAGCCATGATGGAAGATGTATACCGTGTTAAAACGAAAATTTATATGGATGACAATGGGCTACCTCATGTAATTCCATTAGAAGCTATTATTAATTAATAGGATTCTTTGTGATTGCGTTGAGCTTATTATAGTGTTGGAACTATTTATTATAGATAATCATTGACGTGAATCCAGTTATATTAATAGGCTGTAAAATAATTAGTTAATAATAAAAGAAGCTGAAATCTTTGCAGAGCAGCATTGATTTCAGCTTCTTTTTGTTGGGAAAAGTAGTGGTATTGTATTTAAATAATCTCTTTAACTTGTGCTATACCCTTATCAGTAAGCACGTAGTGTCCATTTGTCACATATAATAGACCTTGTTTCTTTAGCTGTGAAGCAGCTTGATGCGTATAGTCAGGTCTCCAGTTCAAATGCTCGTGAATGGTACCGATGCCGTTTTCAACGTGCGCAATAGGTGTATCCATATGCGTATAAATGTGGCACAGCATCATCGTTTCTCGATAGTGACGACGCAAATGACGTTGACGGCGGTATGTGGCGATATAGCCTGTCTTTGGTGTTGCAATAACAGCGATAATCAGTGCGATACCGATGGTGGTTGCAATAGAACCCGCGATGGATACGTCCATGGTGAAAGATACTTCCGTACCGACGACAGCACAGATAATACCGATGATGATACTGCTAGTAAGCATGGCTTTCACAGAGTCCGTCCATAAATAAGCGATGACCGCAGGCCCAATCATGAGGCCGATGACGAGAATGGCACCTACCGCTTGGAATGAGGCTACAACGGTGAGGGATACCATGGTCATCAGCACGTAGTGGATGAGGGCAGGCATAAAGCCGAAGAGCCCTGCTAGTAGCGGATCAAAAGTAGATAATTGCAATTCCTTGTAGAATAGCATGACTAAAATTAAATTGATGAGCGCCACGCCTAGAGAAATCCATAGTGATACAGGCCCCAGGTCGGTGCCGTTCACAATCCATCGATCAAAGGGTGCAAAGGCTATTTCGCCGAGCAATGCGGTATCTACATCGAGATGAGCGTTACCGCTGTATAGGCTGACTAGAATGATGGCGATAGAGAATAGAAGAGGGAAGATGATGCCGATAGACGCATCTTCGTTGACAAGTCCCGTATTGTGTATCATTTCTGTAAGCCATACGGTGCCTACACCAACTAAGGTAGCCCCGACGAGTAGAAATGGAGAGTTTAAATCTTCCGTCATAAAGAAAGCGAGCACGATGCCGAGAAATACGGTATGCGTAATGGCATCGGCCATCATGGACATGCGGCGCAATACGAGGAAGACCCCAGGGATGGCACATGCGATGGATACCGCAATGGCAATGAGCAATATCTCTGTATGAACTGTCATGGGGCACCTCCTATGCGAGGTTGTGCGTCCTCTGCTACGTAAATACTTTGCTGTGCATTGGATTTGGGAGCCCTTGTGGTTTCTAACAATAATGCGTGCTTTGACTGTCTATTTTTACGGAACTGCCAGAGCATACCTCTGTTAGGAGCAAAGATGAGACTCAATAATACGAGAATCGATAAAATGACGATGATAGCTGGACCTGTCGGTAATTTTGGGATCGATGTACTCCAGATAGTACCGCCGATGGCAGATATCATGCCGAAAAATCCTGCTAATATACACATGGTGCCCAGTTTATTCGTCCACTGTCTTGCCCCAACGGCGGGTGCAATGAGGAGAGAGCTAATCAAGATAGCCCCTACCGATTGAATGCCGATAATGATGGTCATGATTAATAGTGAACGATATAAAATAAGGGTGAAAGTGACGGGAATTTGTAGTGTTTTGGCGTATTCCACATCGAAGGAAATGAGTTTTAACTCCTTCCAGAATAATGCGGTTAACACTATGATAATGAGCGCCGCTGCAGATGTGATGTATACGTCGCGCGCTAATATGGTGGCTGCCTGTCCAAATATGAATTTTGAAAGCCCCGCTTGACCAGCATCGTTTAAGCTTTGTACATAGGTGAGTAGCACCATACCGAGCCCAAAGAAGGCGGAGAGTATGGTGGCCAAAGCACCATCAAATTTTATTTTGCTGTTTTCTACGGTGATGGTAATGAGCCAAGCCGCAGTGATAGAGGATAGGGCGGCGCCCAAGATGAGTACCTCAATATCTTTAATACCTGTCAGCAAAAACGCTATGACCACACCGGGCAGTGCCGCATGAGAGAGGCCGTCACCGATGAGGCTTTCTTTGCGAAGTACCGCAAAGGTGCCAGCGATACCGCTAGCGAGGCCTAATAACGCCGTGCCGAGCAGTACCATCTGCGTCGTATAGGATTGGAGTATGGTCATACAATCCTCCCCTTGCCGTAGGTGCGCTCAATAGCTTCGTCCGTAAACGTATCTGCTACAGGGCCATAGGCGACAGTTTGTTTGTTTACCATCGTTACCCAATCGAAATATTGGGGCACCGTATTCAAGTCGTGGTGAACGACGATAACCGTTTTGCCGCGAGCTTTCATTTCTTGTAAAAGTGAAATAATAGCATGCTCTGTGGTTTTATCGACGCCCTTGAAGGGTTCGTCCATGAGGTAAATATCTGCCTCTTGGACGAGGGCTCTTGCGAGGAAGACGCGTTGTTGTTGTCCCCCTGAAAGCTGGCGAATTTGTCGATCCACATAGTCGCTCATACCCATTTTTTCAATCATAGAGAGGGCTAGTTCCTTATCCTTTTTGCTAGGTCTCTTGAACCAACCTAGATGACCATAACGACCCATGAGTACTACATCTAGTACGGTAGTGGGAAAGTCCCAGTCTACGCTACCACTTTGAGGGACGTAGGCGATTTTCTTGTAATCGTTTTTGTCCATCGCTAAGTGGTGTTCGATATAAAATTTTACACTTCCTGAGATAACTGTTAGTAGGCCGAGCATAGCCTTTAATAATGTGGACTTACCGGCACCATTAGGACCGACAATGGCCGCTAAGGAACCGATGGGTACCTTCATATCTACGTCCCATAATACGGGTTTTGTCGTATATGCTACGGTCATATCTTCAACTTCAACGGCCCATTCCATGGAAACCTCCTTGTATTAATGAGTGCTACTAGCTGTGAATTGCTAGTAGCACATGTACTTACAATAACAAAGTAAATTTGAGTCTATTTAAGTTAGTATACGTAAATTTAATTTGTCTTATTTAATTAAGAAAATCTAGCAATTGATTATTTAAGTGCTTTGGTAATTGTATCAATATTGGCTTTTACCATGCCGATATATGTACCGCCTTCAGTGCCTTCAGAACCGAGAGAGTCGGAATATAATTCGCCACCGATGGCAACATTCCAGCCTTTAGCCTTAGCTGCTTCTTGAACGGCTTCAATTGTTTTATGTGGTACAGAAGACTCTACGAAAATCGCTTTAATTTTGTGGTCTACGATATATTGAACCAGTTCATTCACATCTTGTGTGCCTGCTTCTGTAGCAGTACTTACACCTTGCAAACCTTTTACTTCAAAGCCATAAGCGCGAGCGAAGTATTGGAATGCATCATGTGCTGTTACAAGTACGCGAGATTCTTTCGGAATCGATTCTGCTTGAGCTTTAACGTACGCATCAGTTTCATCTAACTTAGTAAGATATGCGTCATAGCGTTTTTTGTAATCTTCTTTATGAGCTGGATCGGCTTTAGCAAGACCTTCGTATACTGCTTTTGCTGCCAGTTTCCAGTTAGCAACGTCAAACCAAATATGAGGGTCTTTTGTTTTTACACCATCTTCTTCGTCAAAGTCGAGCAATGTAGCTGGATCAATGGCATCAGATACGCGGATGGTCGCTTTATTTTGCTTTGTTAGATTATCAAAAATGGACCCCATTTTACCTTCCAAGTGAATGCCGTTGTATACTACAACATCCGCCTTAGACATAGCTGTTACATCGCCTGCACTCGCTTGATATAGATGAGGGTCTACACCAGGTCCCATGAGACCTTGAACGGTTACATGGTCACCGCCGATTTCTTTTACTAAATCCGTTAACATCGTCGTTGTAGCTACGACATTAAGTTTTTTCTGACTATCTTGGGCTGTGTCCTTTCCGCAGCCTGCAAGGGCAAATACTATAAGTGCTAATGATACGACGACTAATAAAATTCGATTAAATTTCATAATAAGCCTCCTTTTTTATAGATACTAAATTTAAAAACATTAATGACTTTGTTTGAGAGAAATATTTTGTTCTAATAATGAAATAATTTGAAGAAGGAGAATATCTCTCTGAATTTAAACGGAAAAATAGCCGCTACTAACGTAGCGGCTAGTGGCAGTTATACAGTCTTCTGCTAAGGTCAAAATAATCTAGGGAATAAGTGCTTGTAGATGGCTAGGCCCAACGAGGGCAACGATACCAAGTACCATCATGACCTTCATTTGAATACGCTTTCTACGTCTCATGATGAACCTCCTTTGTGTAGTTTTTTGTCATATCAACTAGATATGTGAGTCCGGACAGTTATCTTGAATTCAATATATCATAAATGAGAAATTTTATCAATAAGAATTTATTCTTTTAATATTCATCTTTATTTAGTATGATATTATGCATAGGTAAAAGGTTAATAAGGAGGCTTCTTATGAATAAATTATTCCGATACGCTGCTGCAGCAGTACTCGTTGCATCTTTTGGCATGTTAAGTGATTATACAGCTGATGCAGCGAAGTTTTTAGAATCTCCAAGAGAGGTTACTATTGTAAAACCTGAGTTGCCTGAAATCCCTCAAACCGCTACGGTAGCGCCTGATATGCGCGTACGCTTCTTGATTGATAAAAAAGGTAATGTTAAAAATGTTTTCGTAGAGCGCTCTTCTGGATATGCTCCCGTTGATGAAGCAGTAAAAAAAGCAATTTTGCAGTGGAAGTTTACCCCTGCTATTGGCACAGATCAAAAGGCACACGAATCCATTATTGGGATGACAATTACTCTGCCTAAGCAAGCTGTGAAAGCTAAATAAGGAGAAAATGATGAATAAAGTGTTGCGTTGTATTATCTTAAGCTCATTGTTTGTAATGAGTATGGTAGCTTCTGTGTTGGCAGCTCCATATGATCCACCAGTAGCTATAGCTACACCACCTATTGACCGAGCATTGCTCGCTGCCTATGGTGAAGCTGCTCATGGTGCAGATATACGTTTTACCATCAAGGAAGATGGTTCTGTAGGAGACGTTGAAGTTGTCTCATCTAGTGGCTCTAGTGCTCTTGATGCAGCCATTGTTGATACTATTTCTAAATGGAGATTTAGTCCTGCCACAGATTCCAATGGTAAACCTGTAGCATCTTCTAAAACTGAATATATTGATTTTAAAAACTAATCAAAATCACTCATACAGAACTGCACCCAAAAAATTGGACACAATTTCGAGGTGCAGTTTTTGCATGCCAAAATATTCTAAAAAATAAAGTAAGATTATTCATTTACATAATTTTAGGTCCGCAAATTTTAAAAATAAATCAAAATTGTATCTATAGCAACTGAAAATTACTTTCAAAATGGTATAATAAAACTATAATAATAAATTAGCCCGTGGAGGTATAAGCATATGAATCCATTAAAACAAAAGCTAGATATTAATAATGAACGTTACAGAATTATCGTGTCCATTAAAGAAGATTATTTAGATGGTAAATTGTCCTTAGAAGAGGGCAATCGCATTTTAAAAGAAAAATTAGGTACTTGTACGCCTGATGAATTTGCTTACGCAGAGCAAAGCTTGAAAGGTGTTTACAAGGACGAAGAAATCCTAGAGAAAATGGATGATCTCTTAGAATTATTTGATGGCGTTTTGGTACGTGCCGAAAATGAGTACCCTGAAAACCATCCGTTATGGGCATACTTGGAAGAAATTAACGCTGTTGAGAAGGTAGCACTAGAAGCGGATGAATTATTGAAACAAGAGAAGTTTATCAAAAATCCGTGGCTCGGCGTTTTTGATTCCTTAGCAGAGTGGAGAACACATCTGTCTCGTAAGCAAAATCAACTGTATCCAATGCTTGAGGACCACGGCTTTGACCGTCCAACGCGCATTATGTGGACCTTTGATGATGCTGTGCGCGATGCTATCTCTGCATCCTATGCATTGCTTCGAGAAGATAAATACGAAGAATTTTTAGCGTCTGTGCCAGAAACATTGGCAAAATTGCGTGATTTGAATTCTAAAGAGTTAGAAGTTTTATTGCCTACATCTTATAAATTGTTGAGCGACGAAGAGTTTGTGCGGATGAGTAAAAATGACCATGAAATTGGTTATGCTATCATCCAAGCACCAGGTTTATATGTAGTGCCAGGTATTAATGATTCTGCAGCGCAATTGAATGGTAATAATTCAACTCAAGGTGGTGCTGTATCTAATGAATTCTTAAATGATTTAGCAGGCTTGCTATCTAAATATGTAGGCCCTGTTGGTGGTGCACCATTAGGAAAGGATGCAGTCCTCGATGTAGCCACCGGCAAATTGACATTAGAGCAAATTAATTTGTTGTTCCGTCATTTACCTGTAGATTTATCTTATGTAGATGAAAATGAACTAGTTAAGTTCTACAGCGATACACCACATCGTATTTTTCCTCGCAGTGCGAACGTTATCGGTCGTGAAGTGAAGAATTGTCACCCAGCGAAATCTGTTCATATAGTAGAGGAAATCGTAGAGAAGTTCCGTTCTGGCGAACAAAGCCAAGCGGAGTTCTGGATCAATAAACCAGGCTTATTCATCTATGTTATCTACACAGCTGTGCGCGATGAAAATGGTAAATTCCGTGGCGTATTGGAAATGATGCAAGACTGCACTCATATCCGTGAACTGGAAGGTTCCCGTACATTATTGACTTGGGATAAAACTGATTTTGTAGGCGATGGTGGTAAGGAAAAATCCTTGGCTCAAGAGGCCGCAGAAGAGGTAGAAGAAGAACCATTAACAACTGATGCGGATGGTCGATTCCATATCGATGCGAAAACGACATTATCTAATCTAATTAAACAATGCCCAGAAATTGTAGATCATTTGATTTCTTTAAATCTTAAGTTTGAGAAATTAAAAACACCTATGGTAAAAGTAATGGCTAAGGTGGCAACAATTAAGATGATGGCAGAGCGCGGCGATTTTGAGGTAGATGATCTAATTAGTAAAATCGATGCATTTATCAATAAAGACAAGAAATAATTGCACATTTTAAACGTGAAAGAGACGAGTTCCCAATAGCTCGTCTCTTTTTGCTTTGTTATTTGACTAGTTGTTTTGTCAATATGTCTAGTTACCTTATAACTATGTCTATTTTTTAAGGAGCTCTATTGAATAGTAATAGTTTCATGCAGCTAGGTATTAATTCATTATATTATAAATATGTTGCACTAATTCGAAATAAACATACATTAATTTCCTATAAATCATCTGTTTTATGTATACAAATTTGATTGAACAAGGTAAAATAGAACATAATGAAAGTATTTGCGTAAGCAGTGTTTTCATATATAACATTACTTTTACAAGAGAAATTGCTTAACTATTAAAAGGTGAGGATCTAGATACTATGTCGACAAGACGCGTTTGGAAGCAAAGTGAAATCAAAACAAATCCATTATTTTCTATGATGCGCAGTACAATTGAAACTGCATTCTATGGGAACAATGTAACTCCTGTAACATCTGTGGCACAAGCGTATCAACTAGCCTCTGAAGAGCCAGGTGTTATCGTCCTCGATATGCCGGTATTTAAACCATTAGAACAAGGCTTGCCAGCTGATGCAAAGGTCCTTGTTACAAATGATGGTAAAACTACAGGTCGTTATGCTAAAGCTCGTCGTATTATTGGCGACGAGGGCATCGATGAGGTTGAACTCGCGAATATTGCACGTGATGCTGTATACGATAGCCGTAGTAAAGAGTGGATTTCTGCGGAATCTATCGTTGGTCTTGATAAAAAATTCACAGCTCGTGCTCATTTGATGATTCCAAAAGATCACGCGTCTATTTTGTATTCTTGGCTCATGAACTTCAAGTTCTTTGATGCAGCTGTAAAAGAATTCTACAATGACAGTGTAGAGATTCCAGAAGGGGATATCTATATTTACTCTGATCCTGACTATGTTGTACCAGGTCATCCAGGCGGTCTTGCTATTTTCGACCCTGCTCATAACTGTGCTATGATTCTTGGTATGCGCTATTTTGGGGAGCATAAAAAAGGTACGCTTACACTTGCGTGGTCCTTAGCAAATCGCTTCGACTATGTTGCTTGCCACGGTGGCATGAAACGTTACAACCTTGAAGGTGGTAAATCCTACACTATCGGTGTATTCGGTTTGTCCGGTTCCGGTAAATCCACATTGACTCATGAAAAACATGATGGTCGTTATGATATTTCTATCTTGCATGACGATGCATATATCATCAATACTGAGGATTTGAGTTCTATTGCTCTTGAACCTACGTACTTTGACAAAATGCAAGATTATCCTGTGGAACATCCTGCTAACGAATTCTTGTTGACGCTACAAAATGTAGGTGTAACGATGGATGAGGATGGCCGTAAGGTTGTACTGGCCGAAGATGTGCGAAACAGCAATGGACGTGCTATTAAATCTCAATTCTGGACAGATAACCGCGTAAACTACGTAGGTGAACCTGTTAATGCCATAGTATGGCTTATGAAAGATAAAACATTGCCACCAATCCTTAAGATTTCCGATCCTGTATTGGCTTCTACAATGGGTGCAACCCTTGCGACTCGTCGTTCTACAGCAGAAAAACTTGATGCTCACGTCGATCCAAATGCGCTTGTTATCGAACCATATGCAAATCCATTCCGTACATATCCATTGGTTCGTGATTATGAAAGCTACAAAAAATTATTCTCCAAATGTGGCGTAGAATGCTACATCATGAATACAGGCTTTTTCTTGGAAAATAAAATTCCTAAAGAAGTTACTCTCGATTTGTTAGAGCGTTTAGTAGAAGGTACATTAGAATTTAAACCATTCTGTGAATACGAAAACCTTTCCTATGTAGAGGTCCCTGGCTTTGAACCTCCATTCGAAGTGCGCGAGTATCATCACCAATTGCACCAAGCTTTTGAGTTCCGTTATGATTATGTAGAAAAACTTAAAGGTCATAAAAACGAATTACCTCAAGAAGTATTGGATGTACTTAAATCTTTAATGTAATCTAAAAATTAAAAAAGGTTGTAATAGAATGCAGTTTTATCGCATCCTATATGTAGTTCGTTTAACTTATAAGATATACCAAGAAATTTAGGTTTGTAAGATACTAAATTTCTTGGTATTTTTTTATTTTCCCATGTATATGTAACGTATATTTTAGTAATATATAGTTATAATAGAAATAATGTTTTATTATAAGACTTGTATATGTATATAGTTATAAGGACTCGTATATGGACATAAAAGACATTAAATATATTAGTACCATCGTTGAGATGGCATCATTCTCAAAGGCATCTAAAAAATTATATATTTCTCAGCCAGCGTTGAGTCAGGGGATTCGTCGTATTGAAGCAGAGCTAGGAGTTACGTTGTTTGTTCGTGATCGTACAAAAGTCGTGCCAACCGCTGCGGCGTTACAAATTGCAAAAGAGGGCATGCCGTTAGTTTTAAAGGCGGAGGCTTTAACGCAATCTATCATTAATCAAGGCACAGATGTAGCTTATCATGTGCGTATCGGTTTGTCTCAATTCTATGGACATCATATGCTTGGAAAAACATTGAAAAGCTTTCAACAGATAGAGCCTTCTTGGAAGTTCCATGTTGTAGAGGGAGAATCTCACTTTTTGGAACAGCAAATTTGTGATGGTTTAGTTGATGTTGGGTTATTCCCAACGCCGATTTATTCTCAGGACCTTGAAAGTTATCCCGTTTTAGATGAGCAGATTTTATTGGCCATTAGTGTGGAAAATAAGAAGGCCATAGCCATTGCAGATTCTCTCATGACTGGTGATGGAATTCGAGAAATATCTCCTTTTGGAGCATTTCCGTTTATTTTGCTAAGAGAAGGTCTCAAATTGCGGACGTTGGTTAACCGTCTATGTCAAGCGGAATCCTTTGTGCCCAAAGCCGTCATTGGCTCTGAAACGTTAGACTCATGCCGGTCCTTGGTAGAGGATGATTATGGTATTACATTCTTGCCGAGCACGCTCAATAGCAAGGGGGATAACGATAAGGTTAAATTTTATCCTCTCGCATCGAAACTTTGTTTCCGTCAATTAGTTCTTGTGGCGAGGTCTGATAGGGCAAAACGTTTCCATTTATCTGAAGTAGCACATATTATGCAGCAATTTTTGTGATGTATAGGTAAAAGATATTTAGGTGGCATATTCTGAGGGGCGGATTATATTAATAAATTAATAATTAATACATAAATTAATACGTAAATCAATTAATTAATAAAATAAAGAAAGAAAAAGAGACTAATTCCTGTAAAATTTAGGAATTAGTCTCTTTTTATTTATGAAAATAAACTGAAAGAATCGAATTAAATAAATATAGTAATTATCATATTCTTAGATATAGATGCGTCAAAAATTTCTCAAATTTTAATTGACAAATGTCTTTTCAGAAAATATACTTATAGTAGTTTAAAACATATTTAGGAGATAGGATTTAAAACCCATCATTGTAGTGGATTTAAAGTGAATTAAAAGTAGAATATGTTTTTGTTTTTATTGGTTGGCCTATGTAGGCCCCTAGGAGGTTTCAAATGAGTAAAGATGTGGAAAATAAAAATACCCATGAACACAATCATGGTGAACAACATGGTCACGACCATAATCATGAACATCATTGCCACTGTGGCGGTCATGGTCACGACCACGATCATCAACATGACCACGATCATGACCATGGTCACGACCATAGTCATGCAAAGGCTCTTCCGACGGATAAATGGGTGCCACACACTCATGAACCAGGGGTACCTCATGAACATGGCGTAAACGACTATATGAAAGCCGTTGCTGAGTATCGTAAAACATGGCCTACAAAACAAGATGTTATCGAACAAACACCAGATCCTGCGGTACGCGAAATGATTCTTCGCATGGAGCAAATCGGTTGCGATACAGTATTTGACCGTTTTGATAAACAACAACCACAATGTACATTCGGTATTGCCGGGGTATGTTGCCGTATCTGCTTCATGGGGCCATGTAAAATTACACCTAAGAGCCCTCGTGGTGTCTGCGGTGCCGATGCAGATCTTATCGTTGCTCGTAATATGACACGTGCTGCTGCAGGTGGCTTGACCCAACATGGTGCACATGCTCGTGAAATCTTGATTTCTTTGAAAGCGGCTGCTAATGACCAATTGGATATTCCAATTTTAGGGGAAGAAAAAATCCGTACTGTATGTAAAGCTTTCAACATCCCTGAAGAAGGCCGTTCCTTAAAAGAAGTAGCAAATGACTTGGCAGATGTTCTATTAGAAGATTTGAGCCGTGCATTACCTGGCGAATATAAAACAATTACTGCGATGGCTCCTGCAGAACGTCGCGAAGTTTGGAAAAACTTAGATATCTTGCCTATTTCTGCATACAATGAAGCCTTCGATGCATATCATCGTACATGCGTAGGTACAGATGGCGATTGGGAAAGTAACATGAAGCAGTTCTTGCGTTGTGGTCTTGCTTTCACATTCACAGGCGTAGTAGCGGCGGACATCGCAACAGACGCATTGTTTGGTCAAGGTGGTCGTCGCACATCTAAAGTTAACATTGGTGCCTTGAAAAAAGGTTATGTTAACATCGCCGTTCATGGTCACTTGCCAACATTGGTATCCCAAATTTGTAAAATTGGTGCTTCTGAAGAATATTTAGAAAAAGCGAAAGCTATCGGCGCTAAAGGTATTCAATTCTATGGTATCTGCTGCTCTGGTTTGTCCAGCATGTACCGTTATGAAAATGTTATTCCATTGTGTAATGCTATTGGTGCTGAGCTTGTACTTGGTACAGGTGCTCTTGATTGCTGGGTAGCTGACGTTCAAGACGTATACCCAGCTATTATGGACGTAGCACGTTGTTTCAACACAAAGGTTATTACTACATCTGATGCAGCTCGTTTACCAGGTGCAGAACACATCGGTTACGATCATCATCATACTAACTTGGCTGAAACAAAAGAATTGGCTCGCAAAATCTTGGATCGTGCTCTTGAAGCTCATGAATTGCGCAAAGGTATGCCTGTATTCATTCCGCCTTACGAAATCACAGCAGAAGTTGGCTTCTCTCCAGAATCCACTGTTAAACATTATGGTTCCTTCAAACCATTGGCAGAGGCTTTAAAATCTGGTAAAGTTCGCGGTATCGTTAACGTAGTAGGTTGTTCCAACCCTCGCGTTATCTATGAAAAGGCAACTGTAGATATTGTTGATACACTTATTAAAAATGGCTGCATCATCCTTACAAACGGTTGTGCATCCTTCCCATTGATGAAACTTGGCTATTGTAATACAGATGCTAACAAGAAATGTAGCCCTGCATTGCAAGAGTTCTTGGGCGATGATCAACCACCAGTATGGCATGTGGGTGAATGTGTAGATAATGCGCGTTCCTCCGGCATCTTCGGTGGTATTGCGGCAGAACTTGGTCTTAACTTACCTCAATTGCCATTTGCAATGTCTAGCCCAGAATGGTCAAACGAAAAAGGTATCGATGCATCTCTTGGCTTCCGCTTGATGGGGATTAACTCTTACCACTGCGTTGAGCCACCTACACAAGGCTCTGATGCCGTTACAAAATGGCTCAAAGAAGACACTAAAGATATCTTAGGCTCTGTTATGTATGTGAATACGGATCCTGCTAAAGTAGCTGAGAAAATCTTGGCAGATATCGATGAAAAACGTGCTGCTTTAGGTTGGGCTGAAGTAAAGTAGTAAGATAGAAATTAGTAAATTGTAGTTTATAATAAAAAACGCTCAAAAGCGTAATGGTTATCGTATTTCCTTAAGCTTTTGAGCGTTTTTCTTTTTAAAAGAATATAGTATTACTTGTTAATTCGTGAGTCCTTACAAACCCTTTACTATTAACCATTATGGTAATATGTATGTAGACTTAACAATATGTATAAGTTTATGAAGCAACGAAAAAAGGACTCTGTATAGAGTCCTTTTTTCATGTAAGGGGAGTGTTAGTATTAATATCAAATGAAACATGTATTTAAACAAGTAGTAGGTTTGGGGTTAGTATTACTTGTCGGGAGATAAATACACGTACGGCAACCAGGGAATTGTTACCTCTATCTATCATTTGACATTATCATTATAGGAATGGTAAATGAGTTAAAAATGAAGAAATTTAATAAATTTCTTTAAAATTCTTATATTTGTAAAAAACATGGTAATTAATTTTAATTATTGTTGATAAATATGGGACAATTTTGGTATTATATAAAGGAGAAGTTGTATATTTTATAAAGGGTTATCCACATTAAGCTTTTATAAAATATACAGCTCGATAGCATGAGAGGGGCAGTCATATGAGTAAAATATTCACCATATTAACACTTTTGTGGCTACTCAGTATAGGGGGGACTACTAACGCAACGGACTGGTACTATGTTGGACCAGATGCATCAGGAAACCAATTATTTATTGACAATGACAGTGTACAGAAGAGTGATTACGATGCACTTTTGTGGCTGCGAGTTAATGAACTGGGTGGCGACGAATTGCGCTATAAAGTTTATATCAGTAGATATAATCGAACCATGGAAACATTGAAGGTAGATGCGTACATGTCAGACGGGACGCCGTATGAGAATGTAGAATTTAATGAGAATCCTGAGCCCATTGCAGGAAACACAAATGGTCAAGCCATTTATATTTTATTATGGAAATAAAAGAACCATCTAGTACAGCAAACTAGATGGTTCTTTTTATGTGTAAAATATTTATAAAGCATTAGGGAATATTTTATATACTACATCCTCTAGATGTAGAGAATGGTATATATGAGGTTTTTAGACTTGAGCTGTATTGCGAGTCAACTCCAAGTCCTGAATCATTTGGAGATCGTCTTGAGGTGAACGACCACCAGTAGTTAAGTAGCCACCAACCATAATACCGTTTAGGCCACCTTTTAGAGCATAAGCTTGTAAGTCTCGTAGATTTACTTCGCGGCCACCTGCAGTCCGTATCAATGCGTTTGGCAAGATGAAACGGAATACAGCGAAGGTACGTAAGATATCCAATGGACGTAAAGCTTCGTTGCTTTCAAATGGAGTCCCTTTAACAGGATTCAAAATGTTTAATGGTACGGAGTCAATATGTAAACGTTTAAGTTCGAACGCCATTTCTACGCGTTGTTCTAATGTTTCGTTAAGACCAAGAATGCCGCCAGAGCAAACACGGATGCCTGCTTTTTGTGCATTATCTATGGTAAACATTTTGTCTTCGTAGGAATGTGTTGTACAAATATCTGGGAAGTGACTAGGTGCCGTTTCGATATTGGAGTGGTATCGAGTAACGCCAACTTCTTTTAATTTGAGTGCTTGTTCGTAAGTTAACAACCCAAGAGAACAGCAGATTTCAAGGCCAATTTCATTTTTGATACGGCCTAATACATGGATGATTTGATTAAATTCATCAGGGTTATTAGTATTACGACCACTTGTTACGATGGAAAAACGAATTGCACCAGCCTCTTTAGCTTTACGTGCTGCTTGGAGAATGCTTTCTTCATCCATGAAAGGATACTCCTGAACGCCTGTGTTGTGGTGTGCGGATTGAGCACAGAATTTACAGTTTTCAGGACATTTGCCGGACCGAGCATTAACAATGGCACATACATCCACAGAATTATCATTGAAATGTTGGCGAATTTTATCAGCCATAGCGAGTAGAATCATGGTATCATCATCTGAAGTATGAATCAGCTCGATTGCTTCTTCTTTTGTAATTTCGCCGCCGTTCATGATGCGGTTTGCAATGGTAAGAATTTTTTCGTATGTACCCACTTGGGATGGTTGTTGATCTATAGGCAAAGCCATAATAGCCTCCGGTAAATTGTTAACTTAATAAAAACATAATATATTGACAATTTGATTGTAAACGTTCACGTATAAATTGTCAACTTAATACATGAATTGGTTAACAAAAATAATAACATGTTATGGTTCATATCTTATGATGAAAGAATCTGAGCTTATCTTATAATTTATATTTATTAATAGTTAAGAGAAGTTTAGTTTAACTATATCTTTTTGATGCTAAATGATAGTTATTTTTAACTTATCTTTAAGGTTTTGTAGTATAATAAACTATTGTAATTACTATATATGACTATAATAAAAATATTAATGGAGGAGTGGATATAGATGCAGCCGTTTCGATTTATACACTGTGGTGATCTGCATTTAGGGGCACCCTTTCAATATGCTACAGGTATTAGCAATGCTGTTGATCGCGCCGTAAGTGAAGCAACCTATGTAGCCTTAGATAAAATTATTGATACTGCTATTACAGAACATGTGCATGCTGTCGTAATAGCTGGGGATATTTATAATAGCGAAGACCATAATTTAGAGGCTCAAGTCCGTTTTGTGCGCGCCATGTATCGTTTGGCTGAGCATCGTATTGATGTCTATATGGTACAAGGTAATCATGATCCTGCTGAAAGCTGGAAAGCACAACTGCAGATGCCAGATAATGTACATGTATTTTCTAGCGAGCAAGTGCAACGTTTTCCGCTCATCGTTAACAATATAGAAATTGGTGGCGTATATGGCATTAGTTGTGGTCATGGTAATGAAAGCGACAACTATGCTCGTCAATACAGAGCTTTTGAACGGGATGAGTTTTCCCTTGCTGTCATGCATGGTACTGTAGGTTCTAGTGTAGGCTCTGAAAATCATAATGTAACAGGACCTTGTAACTTAACTGATTTAACAGAGGCTGCCATGGATTATTGGGCATTGGGCCATATTCATAGATCTCAAGTTCTTAGCGAGGAACCTCTCGTAGTTTATGCTGGTAATTCGCAAGGATTGCATCGTAAAGAACATGGACCTAAAGGATGTTATCTTGTATCCGTATCTCATAATGGCCATTGTGATTTGCAATTTATCGACACCTGTGCTGTTCGATTTGAGGAAATCAAAATCGATATTGCTGGCATGCAAAATGAAACAGATTTCTTAGAGATTTTGCGGCGTAAAAAAGAAAACTTGCGAAAGCAACATAAGAAAAACATCTTGTTGTCCCTCGTTTTGTCCGGAACGGGACCTCTACATCGCCTATGTACGCAAGAGGGGATTCGAAAACTATGGTTGCAAGAGTCTCAAAATGAAGAGAAAGGCAAATCTATATTCGTTATGCCTTACCGTATTATTTCTAATACACGACCTAGTATTAATCTAGTTGAACGACGTTTATTAACAGATGTAGTAGGTGATTACTTGCGTGCTTATGACGATATGGTAGATGGAGATGCGATACAGATTGCGCGTCAAATCATGGCTGATCGTCCTGAATTTAAGCGCTTAGGCGCATATGCCGATTTATTGAGTGATGAATTATTGGCACGAGCTTTGAAACGTTGTGAAATTGAAGGTGTTACTGTATTGATGGGGGCTAATGATGAACATTAAACGTATACGATTTGATGAATTTGGCCCGTATCGCGACTGGTCTTTCACCACGGGTGACAATGGGGTTCAACTCATGTATGGCCCTAATGAAAGTGGTAAAACATCCTTGCTCGAAGGGATGCGCACCTTGTTATTTGGCGGTACTCATAAGGCTTATGGCCCTATGACGGGGGCCCTTGATGTGGACCGTAATGGTGAAAGTTACTATATCGGTCGTAAGGGTAAGCAGTTAGACTTTTACAGCCCTGGTCATCCTGCCATCCATGAAGAGCCGGCTCAACATTGGTGGCATGGCATCGATAAAAAAACATATAACCGCATATTTGCGTTAACATTAGACGATCTACAAGGCCTTGATGTATTACAAGAGGTAGAGGTTCGTTCTCGATTCTTTGGCGCCGAAGGGGGAGAACACTTAGGTGGAGCTGTTAAGGATGTTGAAAAAGGGGCTACAGACCTACTTGTAGCATCCTCGAATGGTAAACGTCGCATCAATGTATTGATGGATGAGCTTAAAGAAAACCGTCAAAAGTTGAGTCAGTTGGCGGAGCATGAAGCGCAATATGTGGAATTACAAACCGTCTTTCACAGTACGGAGCAAACCGAAATGGAATTGCAAAATCAGTTGAAAGAATGGAAGGAATATCGGGATGGTATCGATGTAGTATTGCGTGCGTGGGATACATATCGTCGCAGTGAAGAGGCGCGTATGCACATGCAGCAGTATAATAGTGAGCTCGCCTTGAGTCGTGATGAGTTCCTACGTCTTGATGAAGAAATAAAACGGGCTCGTGACAATATGCAATTATGGCAGGAAAAGGAAGCGGCATTGATGCCCGCTAACTTTAGTCCTGATAGCCCATTTGGAACTTACGGCCAAGATATTGAAGACCTTATTCAACAAGGTGCTAAATGGGAGCAATTACGCCGTGAGTGCGAAGAAGGCGATGCGTACATCCGTAAGGTTAGAGAACAATTAGAGTTTTCACGCACCTTACATTCTGCGTGGCGTCACGATGAGCCAATGGCAGAAGACATCAATTGGTTTGATGGAGAACGTTTGGCAAGTCGTTTGCGCACCGCAAAAGAACAACTTTTACATTGGCAAGACCGCAAACCTGCAGAGGCTACCGATGAGGTGCCGACGGCGAACCTTGAAGGTGCAACTTTACCTAACTTTAGTGAAGAAGAATTAGCTAAAAAAGAATATTTAGAACGTGAATTAGATCGTATCTTAATGGATATAGATCAAGTAGAGGCTAGACTAGAGGCTAGACGGAATAGTTATGGTTCAGACGCACAGCCCACAATTCTGCCAAAATGGCTACAACGCATTAGTGGTATAGGTGCTGTTATAGCTGTATTGGTAGTATTAGCAGGCCTGTTGGTTCTTGAATCTGCATTATATACTATAGGTGGTTTTATTTTCTTGATTCTATCTATGGGGCTATTCTGGTATGCTACCTGGAGGCTTCATAATGGTAACTCTGATGTGTCTAAATTAAACTATGAGTTACAAATTTTATCTTCCCGTAAATCTGATGTAGAACATCAGCTAGAGGCTTTGATCAAGGCTGCTACACCTATAGTGAGCCCTGTACCATCCTTAGAAGGAGAGGCACATCTTGAGCGTTGGATTCAGGAAGGGCATACCTTACAAGGTATTTATGATGAAGCCCTCGCAGCATGGCAAAACTGGTTACCCCGAGGGGCGGCTAAGAGTCTCGATGAAGATGATTTCTTTGGTCTCAAACATGAATATGATCAATATCATGAGCAACTACGTACTATAGAAGGCTATGAAAAGCGTTTAGCGGAGCATAAAGAAGGTCTACGCATTATTGAAGACCAAGCGATGGCTTTGTGGTATAACCTTGGAATAGAGTCACCAGTATCTCCTACGGAATTAAAACGTATTTATAATCAATATAAGAACTTTCAACAAAATAAAATTGTATGGGAACAAAAGGAAGCACAACGTAAAAGCTTCCGCAATGAATACGATAATTGGCACCGCAAGGAAAAAGAACTACTCCTTCGCCAAAAAGAATTACTCCATAAAGCTGGTATGGAAAGTTCCAACGAGTATCGTCAACATCTTATCGATGAGGACCAATATAAACAGTGGCAAACCATCTATAAGCAAAGTCAGGTGCAGCTTGATTTGCTTGCTCCTGACGCGGAGAATAAAGACTTGTTCTACCGTCGTTTGCGTGAAGGCAACAAGGATAACTGGTTGGATGAACTGGCTCATTCTGAGCGTGAAATAGCCTCTATCGAAGATAAATTGGCTACCTTGTACGAGCGTCGCGGTCAAATCGTTGAAGCCATGCGTACACTTGGATCTGACCAGGAACAACACCAAATGTTGCAAGAACGTGAAGCTTTACGAAGTGAATTAGAGTCTGCTCTCGAAGATTGGGCTACGCAAGTATTGATAAGTCATTGTATGGATAAGGCTCAACAATCATATGAACAAGAAAAACAACCTCATATGTTAGAGCTTGCCTCCTCTTATGTTGAAAGACTAACTGGTGAGAGGTATACGCTTGATATTCTAGGTATCAATAAAGGGGTAGCACTTATCAACAACAATGGGGAACGACTAGAACTTAAATTCTGGTCTAGTGGTCTAGCTGACCAAGTATACTTGGCATTGCGTCTTGCCCTAGCCAAGGTATTCTCTTATCAAGTAGAATCCTTGCCGATTATCTTGGACGATATTTTGGTGCGTTTTGACGAAAACCGTCAACGTAGTGCCTTGGAATTGTTGGCCGAGCTTGGAAAGAATCAACAGATTTGGCTCTTTACCTGTCAACGCTCTGTATATGATATGGCTCAATCTATTATGGGCATCGATTGCCATAGATTGAGTCGTAGCTAAATTAATTTCGGACTTAAATTAAAGACTAGTTGAATTAAAGACTAATTAGATTAAATAGATATCAACGAGGTAATGAAATAATCCCTGTGGTCGCCGCAAGCTTTCACAGGGAATATTAATGGCATTGTTGTGTGTGATTGTAACCAAAGTAACTGTTTTAGTTACCATAGTGTGTTAGTATACATTTAGAACGAAAGGGGTTGAGTACTTGAACACAGCTTATTTGGACATGATCCAAGGGAAGAACCCTGGTGTAACGCCTGTGTGGTATATGCGTCAAGCGGGCCGTAGCCAAGCGGAATACCGCAAAATCAAAGAAAAATATACTTTATTTGAAATTACAAAAGAGCCTGAGCTATGTGCTCGTGTTACAGAATTACCTGTTAAGGAATACGGCGTTGATGCGGCGATTCTCTACAAAGACATCATGAGCCCAATGGTGGCTATGAATGTAAATGTTGAGCTGAAGGCCGGTGTGGGTCCTGTGTTTAGCACGCCTATCCGTTCTATGGCTGATGTAGAGGCTCTAGATTCCTTTGATCCTACCAAGGTAGAGTATATCGGTAAAACGATTACACTCTTAACATCTGGCATACTCGACGTGCCACTCATTGGTTTTTGCGGTGCGCCGTTTACGATTGCATCCTACCTTATCGAAGGGGGACCAACGAAGAACTACAATAAGACTCGTGGCATGCTCATCGGTGCTCCTCATGTGTGGAATGCATTGATGACTAAACTGGCGGACATGTCCATTGCGTACTTATCCATGCAAGCCGAAGCGGGTGCCAATGCACTTCAAATCTTCGACTCTTGGGTAGGGGCTGTTAATGCAGATCAGTATAAACAAGGGATTTACCCTCATATGGAACGGATCATCAAGACTGTGAAAGCTAAATATCCTCATTTACCTATAGCGATGAATGGCGTTGGCACTGACCATTTGGTGTCTATTTGGTCTCATTTGCCATTAGACGTCATTGCCCTTGATTGGCGTAGTTCCATTGTTATGGCGAATGAACGGGGTGTAACGCAAACCGTGCAAGGTAACTTGGATCCAGCGTATCTGTTCGGAGACGAAAAAACATTGGCTCACGAAGTAGATCGTATTTTGCTCGAAGGAGTTCGCTATGGTCGCCATATCTTTAATTTAGGTCATGGCGTATTCCCAGAGGCAGATCCTCAAAAACTCCATTGGCTAACGGACTATGTGCATGAACGTAGTCGTGAAATTTGGGCTCAAGAGAGGTAAATTAGTGAAAGTAGAAAAAAAAGGATTATTATTCCTGTCTTATGGTAGCCCTTTAAGTAAGGATGATTTAGTACCCTATATGACGAGTATTTGTCGTGGCCGTGTACCAACGAAAGAAGAGATTGCTAATCTTACTAAGCGTTATGATACAATCGGTCAATGGGAAAATGTTGAACTTCAAACTATGGCAGAGTGCCAATATAGAACCTTGCTTACTCTGTTGCCGACTATGCCTTCCGCTATTGGTTTTTTACACATGAAACCGTCCATTGCAGATGCAGTTGACTCCTTAGTCCAGCAAGGAGTGGAGCATATTATCGCTATTGTAACAGCTCCATTCTTCACCGCTCTCGGTACTGGAGCTTATGAAAAACAAGTACAAGCAGCTATTTCAAATTATGATAATGTGACATTCGACTTTATCCGTTCCTGGTGGGACCAACCAACTTTCAAGGAATACTGGGTAAAAACAGTTTCAGAGTGTGTAAATAATGATAAATTAGAATGTATAGATAGTGTTAACGCTGATTGTGTGAATAGTGTTAAATCAGTGTATGTAGATAGTGTAAAATCAGAGTGCGCAGTTGTAGATGCGAACGGTAAAGATGTATTTGTTGTTTTTAGTGCTCACAGTATACCTCTTATCAATAATCATGGTGGCGATTCGTATGCGTTAGCTTTAGAGGAAAGCGCCAAAGAGATTGCTGAACATTGTAAATTACCGAAATGGACTGTGGCGTGGCAAAGTGCAGCTCCTCATGGGCAATGGTTGGGGCCTACTGTAGAGGATGCTATCAACGAAGCCTTACAAACTGGTGCTGATCGCATTGTTTTTGTACCATTTGGATTTGTAAGCAATCACGTTGAAGTATTGTACGATAATGATGTGGAGTGTAAAGAACTCGTTGAAACAGAGGGCGCAACATATATGCGTGCACCCATGCCAAATTGTAATGAAACATTTTTACAAGCAATGGCGAGTGCAATAATAGAAAGGATTCATTCGTGAACGTAACAATTGTGGGCGGTGGCTTAACAGGGCTAACAGCGGCTTATTATTTAGGTCATGCAAAGCCAGAATGGACCATTACTCTTTATGAACAAGCACCACGATTTGGTGGGAAAATACAAACGCAACATGTGGATGACTTCGTAGTGGAACTCGGTCCTGACTCCTATTTGGGTCGTAAAACAGAAATGACAGAACTCGTGCATGATCTTGGACTAGGGGATACCCTTGTGTCTAATGAAACAGGCCAAGCCTTTGTATATGATAAGGGTTCTATCCACCCAATTCCAGGCGGCTCCATTATGGGCATTCCTACGGAAATGATGCCCTTTGTGAAAGCAACGCTCATTTCTTGGCCTGGTAAATTGCGTGCTGGTTTAGATTATTTTAAGAAACCATATCAACTTGATGAAAATGGTGATGTATCCATTGGTCATTTCTTCAAATATCACTTAGGACAAGAAATGATGGATAAACTCATCGAGCCCCTATTAGCGGGTATCTATGGTGGCGATATTTATAAAATTAGTCTATTGTCGACATTCCCTCATTTTATTCAAGTAGAACAAAAATATGGGAACATGGTAAAAGGTATGATGGCCGCTAAGATGAGTCATTCCAAAGCAGGTGTCTCTAAAGCAGCTAAAGATGTTGTAGCAGAAGGCGATGTGCCTCGTGCTGGTAAGGGTACTATGACAGACCGTCAATTTGAAAGCCACGAAGCAAGGTCTAGTCAAGATACTTCTGCTGGTAATAGTGTAAACGGCTCTAGCCATGTGACAAAGACTAGTTCTAATCATCAGTCTGCAAAGGCGCAAGCGGATATGGAAAGTAGAAAGGGTACTGCTGCTCAATCCGGCATGTTTCGTCAATTGACAGGCGGCCTTGAAAGCGTTATTACCGCTATCGTTGAGGCCATGCCTAGTAATGTACAGTTGCATACAGGTGCACTAGTTTCTGATATTCGGTATGTTGATGGTGTATATGCAATAGATGTAGCGAAGTCGTGTAACGATTCTTGTGGCTGTCAATCTACGGCAGAACATGTGATTATCAGTACGCCGCCGGCAACATATACTCAATGGTTCAAGGATGATGCGGGTTTTGATTTCTTGCGTTCTATGGAGCAATCTAGTTGCGCCATTGCTATCATGTCTTTTGATAAAAGCACCTTTGATGGTGATTTAAAGGGATCAGGTCTTCTCATTACTCGTAACACGAATACACCTCTTACAGCGTGTACCATTCTTAATCAAAAATGGCCACAAACTACGCCTGATGATAAGGTAGTGTTGCGCGTCTTCATCGGTAAGCCTGGTAATGATGTGGTAGAACGACTCAGCGAAGAGGAACTTTCAGAATTGGCAGTCAAAGAAATTCAACATATCATGGGTTTTTCTGTCAAACCTGAATGGGTACGTATCAATCGTCTCATTCACTGCATGCCGCAATATAATGTAGGCCATCGTGCAGGGATTAAAGCAGTCCGTGAACATGTGGCGGAACATTATCCAAATTTACACCTCATCGGTACGCCATTTGATGGCATTGGTATTCCTGATGGTGTAAAACAAGCAAAAGAACTCGTAGAAAAACTTGTGAATGACAAGTAAGATAGTGACTTGCTTAAAAGAGTTAGTATAGTATTAAGAGGCATAGGATTATCTTAGCCTAAAAGCAGTAGTTTAGTCTTAACTAAAGAATATACTAATAAAAAATCTCAATAGAAACTAAATTGAAAAGACTCTATATGCTATAATAGTAAGTGGAGTCTTTTGATTTCCGTAATTATAGATATACATTATTATTTTGATATAATCACCATAGATAGGAGTGATCATAATGGGAAAAGCAATCCCTACAGTAGAAGGTTGGCATAGCCAACACATGGTATTCGCCATGGATTTCAGCGCATGGAACTGTTTTACAGAGGATGAAAAAGTAGCAGCGCGCAATGAATTAAAAGCATTCTTAGCTGACCTTGAAGCTAAACATCAAGCTAAAGAAGGTAGCTATGCATTCTATGATTGTAATGGAGCAAAAGGGGATTTAATTCTATGGATTCTCGGCCCATCCCTTGAATACTTGGCTCAAGTAGAACGTAAATTCCGTCGTTTAGCTATTGCAAGCGTGTTGGTGCAAACTTATTCTTATACTTCTGTAACAGAAGTAAGCACCTATGTTAAGGCCAAGTTAGATACAGAGGAGGTTAATCAAAAATTATATCCTCATGTACCTCGCGATAAATATATCTGTTTTTATAATATGAGTAAAAAACGCGAAGGTGATGACAATTGGTTCATGTTACCACCGCAAGAACGCGGTGCTTTGATGAAAGCTCATGGTGAACTTGGTAAAACATACTTGGATGTATTATCTGAATTCACTACTGGGGGCTGTGGCCTAGACGACTGGGAATGGGGCATTACCATTTTCAGCAACGACGACATCCAATTCAAAAAAATTGTATATGATATGCGCTTTGAAGTTGCCAGTGCAAAATATGGTATCTTCAGCGACTTCTACGTTGGTACCATCATCGATGATGCACTACTAGAAGAAATCTTTGGATAATAAAAAAGGGACTGCGTTGCAGTCCCTTTTTGTTATTATTTAATTCATATATATCGATAAATAACTGCTTATTGTATCGTATATTTCGTTCGATTTATAATGTTCTTAAGGTAGTCGGCGAGGTTGGGTCTCTCAAAAAGCAAATAGCCCTCCGTTACCAAGTGTAATTAGATAAACAGAAAGGCCATTTCCTAGATAATTAGTTTTTGAGATGCGCCTGACGTTCCTACTCGTCTGACTATCTATTTATATTATAGAGATAAAGATATATATCGTCAAATTAGAATGAATGGACTGCTTAGCAGTCCATTTTTCTTCCCTCAAAATGAAGGCTATAATTTTGAATAGAAAATTTGCTGTACGCACTGTACTGTGTAAAATATAATTCACTATATTCGATTATCTTATTCATAGCTATATTTTTATAAAAGAGAACCCCGCATCGATCCGACTTACGAGGTCAAGGGCCTAGGCCGCAGACCTGATAAGTATGGAGGAAAGATGCGGGGTTTCTTTTATCACTTAGTTTATGAAAGTGAATTATATTTTGTAGTACCGTCGAGTGAACGTAAATTTTCTGTTTCCAGAAAATTATACGTTCATATTTGCACCTTTACGCACATAGAACCAGTAGCACACAGATACAGTTACAAGGTTGAACGCAAGTAATACAGCAAAGGCTGGGTGAATATTGCCGAACATGGAATATACAAAGCCGAAGATTTTAGGAGTAATGAAGGCACCATATGCAGCTACAGCGGCTACGAAACCTGTAATTAAAGAGGAGAGCAATGGATTGCCAAATACGTGTGGAATCATACGGAATGTTGCGCCGGTAGCAAAACCACAGCATACAAAAGTTAATACGGACATTGCAAAGAAGAATGGGAAGTTGTGCATATCTACACCAACTGCAATTAATGCGGTTGATGCACATAAGCCGATAAGACTAATAAAGGTAACTTTTGTACCACTATTGATTTTATCTGCTAACCAACCACCCACAGGACGAAGGGCACCTGCTACGAGTGGACCTACAAATGCGATAGAAGCAAATGGAATTTCAGGGAATTCTTTGCCTACTAATAGACCAAGTGCTGCTGCGTAACCAGAGAATGCACCGAAAGAACATGTATAGAGCAATGTTAGCGCCCATGTGTGCTTGTTACCAAAGATTTGTACGAGGTTTTTAGGATTTGGTTTTTCTAGAGGTAGGTTATCCATGAAGCGAGTCATCAATGCAAGGATAACAACAAGAGGTACAACCCACATGAAAGCTGCATTAGCTAGATATACTGCGTTGCCCTTAATAATTGTTGGCGTTACACCAAATACACTACCTAAAGCCGCAGATCCCATAGCAAATGGAGCTAGGAAGTAGATTACAGAAATGCCAAGATTACCAACGCCACCGTTGATACCAAGAGCTGTGCCTTTTTCAGATTTAGGGAAGAAGTTACCAATGTATGCCATAGAGGATGAGAAGTTGGCACCTGCTAAACCGATAAGGGCTGTTAAAATCATAAATGTCGCATAAGAAGTTGTTGTATCTTGTACAGCAAAGCCGAGCCACACAACAGGAACTAATAAGATAATTGTGGAAATAAATGTCCAGTTTTTACCGCCTAACAGTGCTGGCATGTATGTGTATACAAATCGCAATGTGGCACCTACTAGGCCTGGTAAGGCAGCCAATGTAAATAATTGATCAGTAGTAAAGTTAAATCCAGCGCTATTTAGCTGAGCCGCAATGGTTGCCCATAAGTACCAAACACAGAATGAAAGTGTTAAGGCAATAGTGGATATAACGAGGTTTTGTTTAGCAATTTTTTTGCCAAACTTTTCCCAAAATTCCGGATTCTCCGGTTGCCAATTAGCCACGATTTCGCTGCGGCTTGCACCTACTTGAGGCATTTTTAGTTCGTTCATTTTGAACTTCTCCTTACTGTAACAACTATACACGTAGACAAGAAAAATATATAAGATTATATATAGTATATATATATAAATAGTAAAATCTAAAGAATTTCCATAGAAAGCATTCGATTTACTTACAAAACTGCGTTATAATTATTGTAGCATTAATATTTTTCAATGTCTTACATCACAGATATATTATATAGTGTAATTTTTTTTGTGAATGTGATGTAAAACACACATATTCTGAAATTAATAAGTTATAATAATCATATATATACGAAAAAGTATATAGTATACGTACTTTTACTATAAATAGATTAGTATAACTAATGGATTTTGTTATAAAAGTACTGTGGAGTGATAATGGTATGGATCAAAAATTAATTAACCAATTGCTTGCTTTGCCGGGTGAGGAACTACATCTTAAAAAAGGTGATTTTCTCTTCCGTGAGGGGGACAAGGCAGAATACTTTTACGTAGTAGTAAAAGGTAGAATGAGCATTAAGAAGTTCGAAGCTAGCGGACACATTTTTGCGTTGCGTTTAGTAGGGCCGAATAATGTAATTGGTGAGGTTCCGTTGTATGAGGAGAACACTAGAACATATGTGTTCAACGCCATTGCTCGGGAGGATTGCTCTGTTTATTGTATACGCTATGATGTGTTGGAAGGGGCTATTGCAAAAGACCATTCATTGGCTATTGCAATGATGAAAATCTACACTTTGCATATGCGTCGTCAACAGGCAAAATACCGGGACTTGCTACTTTACGGCAAGAAGGGAGCATTCTATTCTACCTTGTTGCGCTTAGCCAATAGTTATGGTGTAAAGCGCGAGGATGGTATCTTTATTGATATTGCCCTAACAAATCAAGAATTGGCTGAGTTTGCTGCCACATCAAGAGAAAGTTTAAATCGCATGTTAAGTGAGTTACGTAAGTTAGGCTATGTAGCCTATGACAAACACCATCTAGTAATCTGTGATTTTGACGCTTTAATCGGATTACTTGATTTAGAGGTTGATAGTATTGACCCTAATATTAGTAATATCGAATAACAGGATTTTCTCCCTTGTGTTAGCACATCTAGCACAAGGGATTTTTTTGTAGTTTTGAAGGAGGACACGAGATGAGCTTGTTGTCTCAAAAGTTTAAGTTTCTTCGCAAGAAGGAAGTATCTCCAAACGGCCATCAAATCACAGAAGATGGAGGTCGTGAATGGGAAAATTATTATCGTGACCGTTGGTCTTACGATAAAGTTGTCCGCACAACGCATGGCGTAAACTGTACTGGTTCTTGTAGCTGGAATATTTATGTCAAAAACGGTGTTGTAGCCTGGGAAAATCAAGCAATTGACTACCCTGAAACACCAGATGATATGCCAGATTATGAACCACGTGGGTGCCCTCGTGGTGCAACATTCTCTTGGTATCTTTATAGCCCTTTGCGCGTAAAATATCCTTATGTACGTGGCGAATTGGTCGAGCTTTGGAGAGAAGCGAAGAAGCATGCTAAGAATCCAATCGAAGCTTGGAAATCTATCGTAGAAGATCCTGAAAAAGCGAAAAAATATAAGTCAGCCCGTGGTATGGGTGGCTTTGTGCGCTCCACATGGGATGAAGCAACAGAAATTACTGCAGCATCCTTACTATATACAGCAAAAACATATGGCCCTGACCGCAACGCAGGCTTCTCTGTAATTCCTGCGATGTCCATGTTGTCCTATGCAGCAGGGGCTCGTTTCCTTAACTTGATGGGTGGCACACCATTGTCCTTCTATGACTGGTATGCCGATTTGCCACCTTCCAGCCCTCAAGTTTGGGGTGAACAAACTGATACACCTGAATCTGGTGACTGGTATAATGCTGGTTACATCATGACGTGGGGTTCTAACGTACCGTTGACCCGTACGCCAGATGCTCACTTCTTGACAGAGGTTCGTTATAAAGGTACTAAAGTAGTATCCGTGTCTCCTGACTATGCGGAATCTACAACTTCTTCCGATGCATGGCTCAATGTAAAAGCTGGTACCGATGCGGCTCTTGCAATGGCAATGGGTCACGTTATCCTAAAAGAATATTACATCGACAAAGAAACTCCATACTTCAAAGAGTATGCAAAAGAGTTCACAGATATGCCATTCCTTGTACGCGTTGAAGATATCAACGGCACAGTTCAACCAGGCCGTTTCTTGAATGCTAAGGACTTAGGTCGCCAAGAGGAAGGCGCTGACTTCCAAATGGTATTGATTGATGAATTAACAAATGAAATCGTTGTACCTAATGGTACAATGGGTGAACGTCACACGAACCCACAAAAATGGAATTTACGACTTGAAAATCGTGATACAGGAGCTAAAATTGATCCTCGCTTGTCCGTATTTGATCAACGTGAAGACGTGACTGTTGTTAAGTTACCGTACTTTGGTGATGAAGAACACGAAGGTATTATTGAACGCGCTATTCCAACTATTACAGTACAAACTGTTGATGGTCCTGTGAAAGTGACTACTGTATACGATCTCATTCTTGCTAACTACGGTATTGACCGCGGTATCGGTGGTGAGGTAGCGACAGCTTACACTGACGACACACCTTATACACCTACATGGCAAGAAAAAATCACTGGCGTAAAAGCGGACATTGCTATTGCTACAGCACGTGAATTTGCAGATAATGCTGAAAAAACGAAAGGTCGTTCCATGATTATCATGGGCGGTGGTATCAACCACTGGTACCATGCCGATGTTATTTACCGTACTATTTTAAACCTTATCATGTTCTGTGGTACAGAAGGCGTTAACGGCGGTGGTTGGGCCCACTACGTAGGTCAAGAAAAGCTTCGTCCTGTTGAAGGTTGGGGTGGTATCATGACTGCCAATGACTGGAGTAAGGCTCCTCGTTTGCAAAATGGTACATCTTGGTTCTACTTTGCTACAGAACAATATCGTTCTGACTGCATCGACTTGGCAGACCGCGTATCTAAATTGGCTAAACCTCGCTATCGTCATCCTGGGGATTACAACGTCTTAGCAGCTCGTTTAGGTTGGTTGCCATCCTATCCTACTTTTAATAAAGGTAGCCAAGAATTGATTAATGATGCTCGTGCAGCCGGTGCTAGTACAGAAGCGGAAATCAACCAATATGTGGCACAAGCCTTGAAAAATAAAGATTTACAATTCTGTGTAGAGGATCCTGCAGCTAAAGAAAACCATCCACGTAACTTGTTTGTATGGCGTGCGAACCTTATCGGTTCTTCTTCTAAAGGCCACGAATACTTCTTGAAACATTTATTAGGCACAAAAAATGCCGTATTGGAAGATGATGATGCTCCTACGCGCCCAGAAGAAATTAAATGGCGTGAAGCAGATGGTGCGGGTAAGCTTGATCTCTTAATTGATATCGACTTCCGTATGGCGTCTACAGGTTTATATTCTGATATCGTGTTCCCCGCAGCTACATGGTATGAAAAAGAAGACTTGTCTTCTACGGATATGCATCCATATGTACATGTATTCCAAGCAGCTGTTGATTGCGCATGGGAAACTAAATCCGACTGGGATACATTCCGCACTCTTGCAGAAACAGTATCTCGCGTAGCAAAAGAATCTGGCTTTACAGAATATGAAGATATTGTAGCTACTCCACTTGGCCATGATAGCCCAGGCGAAGTAGCGCAACCAGAAGGTAAAGTTCTTGATTGGAGTAAAGGCGAATGTGAACCAATCCCTGGTAAAACAATGCCGAACCTCGTTCATGTAAAACGCGATTACAGTCAGATCTTTGAAAAATACATTGCTTTAGGACCTAATATCGAAAATAAAATGGGTGCTCACGGTTTGGCGTGGGATGTATCTGACGAATATCAAACATTGTATGGTCAAAATGGTACGATTGATAATCCAGACTTCATTTCTCATGGCCGTCCAAGCATTTACGAATGTAAGGAAGCTTGTAATGTTGTATTAACATTATCTTCTTGTACAAATGGTAAATTAGCGGTTCGTTCTTGGAAAGCGATGGAAGAAAAAACAGGTCTTTCTGGGCTTGAAAAGAATGCAAAAGGTCGCGAACAAGAAAAAATTACCTTCGATGACATGGTTCGTCAACCACGCTTTATCATTAGCTCTGTAACAAGTACTGGTAAGAACGATAAAAACCGTCGTTATTCTCCATTTACAACATCTACAGAAGATAAGGTACCATTCCGTACTGTAACAGGTCGTCAATCGTTCTATTGTGATCATGAAATGATGCGCGACTATGGCGAAGCTATGGCATTGTATAAACCTGTATTGTCATATAAACCAGTACAAGGTGATTATAAACAAGAAGGTATTCCAGAAATTACATTGAAATACTTAACTCCACATAATAAGTGGTCTACACATAGTATGTACTTTGATAGCCAACAAATGTTGACATTATTCCGCGGTGGCCAAACAATTTGGCTCAACGAAGATGATGCAGCAGAAATTGGTGTTAAAGATAACGACTGGGTAGAAGCTTTCAATAAAAATGGTGTAGTTGCAGCTCGTGCAGTTGTATCTCCACGTATTCCTCGTGGCATTTCTTATATGCATCACTCCCAAGACCGTCACATCAACGTTCCTGGTACGCAAGTTAAGAAAGATCGTCGCGGTGGTACACACAATGCGCCAACTCATATTCACATGAAGCCGACACACATGATCGGCGGTTATGGTCAATTGAGCTATGGCTTTAACTACTATGGCCCAACTGGTAACCAACGTGATATGACAATTGTGGCTCGTAAATTGAAGGAGGTGGATTGGCTTGAAGATTAAAGCTCAAGTATCCATGGTCCTAAATTTGGACAAGTGTTTAGGCTGTCATACATGCTCTATTACTTGTAAAAATACATGGACGAACCGCGAAGGCGCGGAATATATGTACTTTAATAACGTGGAAACCCGCCCTGGCGTGGGTTACCCACGTAATTGGGAAAACCAAGAGAAATGGAAGGGTGGCTGGACTCTCGATAAAAGCGGTAATTTGGCGCTTTCCACAGGCTCTAAAGGCTCTCGATTGATGAAGTTGTTCTATCATCCAGAACAACCAGAAATTACGGATTACTTTGAACCTTGGACATACGATTATGAAACATTAATTCATACCGGTCGTAAAAATAATCAACCTGTAGCACGTCCTCGTTCTTTGTTAACAAAGCAAAAAATGGAAGTAACATGGGGCCCTAACTGGGATGATGATTTGGCTGGTGGTCATCATGCACGGGAAGATGTGAACTTGGCTAAGATGGGTGATGATATCGTATTTGACTACGAAGAAGTATTCATGCGTTATTTACCACGTCTTTGTAACCACTGTTTGAATCCTGCATGTGTAGCAGCATGTCCATCCGGTGCTATCTACAAGCGTGATGAAGATGGTGTTGTACTTGTTTCTCAAGATGTATGCCGCGGTTGGAGACATTGCGTTCCATCTTGCCCATACAAAAAAATCTTTTATAACTGGGAAACAAATAAAGCTGAAAAATGTGTATTCTGTTACCCTCGTTTGGAAAATGGCTTGCCTCAAATTTGCGCTGAAACATGTGTAGGTCGTATGCGCTATGTTGGTGTAGTTTTATACGATATGGACAAAGTTCAAGAAATGGCAGCTACGAAGGATGAACAAGAAATTTACCAAAATACAGTAGATTTGATTTTGGATCCTAATGACCCAGAGGTTATTAAAGCCGCTCGCGAAGCAGGTATCTCTGAAGCCTTCTTGAAAGCAGCTAAAAAATCTCCTGTTTACAAGCTTGTAAAAGAATGGGGCGTTGCATTGCCATTGCATCCAGAGTATCGCACATTGCCAATGGTTTGGTATGTGCCACCGCTCAGCCCAATCTTACAACGTGTTACATCTGATGTTTACTTGCCTGATGCACATGAAATGCGCGTGCCTGTACAATACTTAGCTAATATGTTTACTGCTGGTAATACAGATATTTTAGCTCGTGTATTACAACGCATTCTCGATATGCGTGAATACATGCGCCGCCGTGAGACAGGTGATGAAGCAATCGCTCATGAAGTAGATCTTACAGAAGAGCAAATGTATGCTATGTACAAATTGTTAGCATTGTCTAAATATAATGATCGTTTTGTTATCCCATCCGATGTTAATGTATCTCGCGAAGGTCGCTTAGAAATGCAACACAATCGTGGTTTTGCATGCCCGACAGGGGGTTGCCATAATGGATGATGCACAAAAAATAGCTCTCATTGCTTCTTTTTTGCTTCGGTATCCAGATGAATCTTGGTACAATGAACTTGGTGAATGGAAAGAGGATACTTACTCTGTTGAGCATCCTCAGCTTCGCCAAGGATTGCTAGAGTTCTTTGATTACATTGAAGAAACGGATCGTAAGGCCTTTGAAGACCAATACGTACGTATCTTTGACTTCAGCCGTAATACGACGATGTACTTATCGACTTACGAATTGCAAGGTACAGGGGAACAAGCAGAGGAACTCGTTAAATATAAAGCCTTCTTCCTAGAAAATGGCTATGATTTACCAAAGGAGATGCCTGACTATATTCCAGCTATTTTAGAGTTATGTGCAGTTATCGAACCTGAAAAGGCTCGTGAAGTGTATGATTATTGTAAACCAAAGCTAGAATATATTAGGGATCGATTGATCGAAGCAAAACTGACCTATGCATTCTTATTTGATATCATATTGTCGGTTGCAAATGGATTGGAGGACGGTGCACGATGAATCTATTTTTATGGGGCGCTTTGCCATATATTGCGTTTACCTTCTTAATCGTAGGCACACTTGTTCGTTTCTTCTACTTTGAAAGAAACTGGACTACAAAATCAAGTGAATTTTTAGAGAAAAAACAATTGCGTATTGCCAATCCATTGTTTCACTTTGGTTTGCTATGCGTTATCGGCGGTCACGTAGTAGGTGTATTAGTACCTAAAGCTTGGACTGCAGCTATGGGTATCAATGACCATATGTACCATGAAGGTGCATTATATATGGGTGCTGTAGCGGGTATCATTTTCATCGTTGGTTTCTTGCTCTTGATGAAACGTCGCTTTACTGTACCTGCTATGAAAGTAAATACATCTGGCCTTGATAAATGGTTATATTTATTCTTAACATTAGCTATCTTTAGTGGTATGGCTGGTACATTGCTTAATGCATCTGGCTTCTTTGATTACCGTGTATCCATCGGTCCATGGTTCCGTAGCTTACTATCCTTTATGCCTGATCCATCCTTGATGGAAGGCGTACCATTCATGTTTAAATTCCACATGTTGGCATGGATGGTGGTTGCTATTATTTTCCCATTCAGCCGTTTGGTACACTGCTTGAGTGTTCCACTCAACTACTTAACACGTCCGTTCATCGTATATCGTAAACGGGATCAAAAATAATTAGGATGATGATTAATTTGTATGCCTATATATAATAGGATTCATTAATCTATGGCCCCTTGTAGTGGTGAAAGCATATGCTCACAACTATGAGGGGCTTTTATTTACCGATTCTATATTAGTAGATTACAATGTATTCTCTGTAGAGAAGAAATTTATTCATTGTAATAAGCTTAGAATGACTATAATAGGTATTTTAATTTAGAATTATTCTTATAATATATACTATGTATCTAATATAAGTAATCTACAAAATTCGATTTAAATGATAAACTATATCGTATAGATTGAATTTTTTAGGTATTATTTTCGAGAGGTATATGATGAATCAAGTTGAAACAAAACAGAAAAAAAGTATTTACCATATCTTTGTATGGATTGCTATTTTCTCCTTAGTTATGATCGGTTTATTAGAGTGGGGCTACATGGCCGGTGGTCGTGCCTTTGGTAATTATAAAGTGTATACGGGTCTTGTGCCATGGTGTGTATGGATCATCATGACCTATTTAGCGACTCGCCCTAAATGGTTTACAAGTCGCTATAATTTAGGTGACATGTATAAGGTACACCGTGCATTAGGTATTGCCACTGTAGCTGTTATTGCATTCCATTTATATCTCTATTTTGGTAAAGCGGCTAAATCCATCCTTGGTTGGTGGGGCGGATATGTGGCTCTTACCTCCTTTGGTATTGCTACAATCTCTGGCCTTGCGTTCTTAACTCCAAAACTTAGAAAGGTTACACCATCTGGTCGTAATGTAGGTATTTGGTTACATCGATTAAATCTTGTAGCACTTGTTGCTGCAGATATCCATATTCATGGTTTTAATCGTATTTCTAAAATGGTACCATTCTTACAAGTGTTTGATATCATTACATACGGTCTCGTTCTTTACTGCATTTACTTGATATTTAAAAAGAAATAATATGAATTACTAGAATCCCTTCTGTATCATGCAGAAGGGATTTTTCGTTACATTTATAGTTTCTAGTAAATTAACATAGGATATTATCAGTTTGAGTCATAAATGATTATGAGATTGATATACATTTTCTCTTTACTCATATAATGAAAATTGTTATTATCTGTATGTTAAACATGATAATGATAATTAGGTTCACAGATTCATTATCTATTCATTTTTATTCTTGTTATTTTTATTGTGTGAGGTTTAGTATGATTAAACGTAAAATGACCAGTGCTTTTGCAGTGGCTGCCATGATGGGTGTGGCTACAGCTTTTGCTGTTAACCCATTTTCTGATGTTCCTTCTGATAGTTGGGCTTATCAAGCAGTAGATCAATTGGCTACAGCTGGTATTATCAATGGATATCCTGATGGTACTTTCAAAGGGCAAAATAATATTACGCGTTATGAAATGGCTCAAATGATTGCGAAAGGTATGGCTAATCAAGATCGGGCAAATGCGGAACAACAAGCTATGTTAAATCGCTTGGCGGATGAATTTTCCAATGAATTGAATACACTTGGTGTGCGTGTAGCTAAATTGGAAGACCGCGTAGGCAATGTAAAAGTTACTGGTGATGCTCGTATCAATTACATCGGTAAAGAGGGTGGCGATGGTTATAATTACGAAGATAAGATCACAGCTCGTGTACGTCTAGGTCTCGACGCAAAGGTTAATAAAAATACCTCTGTCAAAGCACGTATTACATCAGGTTCTATTGAGCTAGGTGATAGCTCTAAAGAGGCACAAGCTAATTGGGATTTGGCATACGTAGAACACAAATTCGGTAAAAATGTTGTGGTCGATGCGGGTCGCTATACTCAAAAATTTGGTGGTGGCTTGATTTATAGCTCTAACTTTGATGGGGTAGGCGCTACAGCTAAGCTTGGTGATAAAGTTACATTAAATGGCGCTTATGGTTACATGACAGCAGGTCGTTTTGCTAAGACTAGTAAAGCTGATAATGGTGATGTAGGTCTTATCAATGCTAATGTAGCTGTTAATGATCGCTTTGGTTTTGGTGGTATGTTTGCTCATGTAGGTACAACGAATGTACGTATGGGTAATGGAAAGAAAAATAACGAATTCGATAATATATATGGATTTAATGCTAAGTATAATATTGGTAAATTCGGTATTGATGGCGAGTGGGTAAAAGCATCTGGCTTGAGTGATTCCGATATTTGGAACGTTGGCGTTAAATGGGGCGACTATAAAATTAATAAGAAGAACTCTTGGACTATCCGATTAGATTACTTTGATCAAGCTAAGAATGCACCTGTATTTAAAACACAAAAATATGAATCTAATGATTTATTAAAGAAAACACGGTATGAAGGCTATAAAGCATGGCAATTAGGTGCATCCTACGCACCAGAGAAAAATATCGGCATTAATGCATACTACGGTTTCAATGCTAAGACACAAGAGGGTAATCGCGTAAATGATTACTATCGTGCGGATCTTAACTTTAAATTCTAATTTAATCAGTAATTAGTTCTAAGTAGAATGCTATAGGGTGAGAGTGTTTTATTAGCATGCTACATTAGGCCAAACTAGATGTATACTTGTAGATTGTATAAGACATAGAGAGGTTTATTATGGCAGAAGTTGTAAAAAAACAGTTTAAGAGTAAATACCATATTTTAATTTGGATTGCAGTTTTATCCTTAATATTTATGGGGATGGTGGAATATGGTTATGTAACAGGTGGTAGACCATTCGGCAATTGGAAGGTTCATTTAGGCCTTATTCCTTATGTGGCATGGCTTGTATTAACATACATTGCAACAAAACCAAAATGGTTTATCAAACGATACAATCCAAAAGAAATGTTTGAAATTCATCGCATCGTAGGTATTGTTAGTGTGGTTCTCGTATGTGCACACTGGTATGTATACTTCTTGAAAGCTTTGAAATCCTTCTTAGGCTTCTGGGGTGGTTATATCTCCCTTGTGGCTATGTTTATTGCTCTTATCTTTGCGGTATTATACTTAACACCTTGGGTAGGGAATATGGCAAAATCTGTATCTCGTAAAAAAGCAATCTGGATTCATCGCTTGAATCTAATTGCTATTATTGCGGCAAATATCCATGTTCATGGATTTGGACGTTTATCTAAAATGGTGCCATTCTTACCTGTGTTTGATGTAGTGACTTATGCGCTTGTTATTTACTATATTTATTGGATGTTCAAACAAAAATAATATATCGTAGGCATCTCTTTCTTTGGTAAAAGTAGGAGAATCACACGATAAAAAAGACCATCGCTGACCCTTATGGGTATAAGCGATGGTCTTTTTAGGTTGTTTGCGATACAATAGAATTATAAGTATATATTCTATGGATTTATGTAAATATATGCTGTTGCATTCTTTTGAGGTAAGAATCAAAATCTGTTCTATAAACATTTCTTTTGTATTATAGTATTCTTTAGCTCATATCGATATGTATATTACTACCTTTATAGGTAATTTCAAATAAGAAAGAAGGATATTATGGATTCTTCTTGGAAACGAATTATATACCTAATCTGTACTATACAGGTTGGTGGGGGTATAACAATTATTGGTGTATTATCCTTTCTTCCGTTATTTTTAGCTGAGCTAGGTCTTCATGATCCAGGGGAAGCGGCCATGTGGGCAGGCCTTGTATCAGGTGTAACGCCTTGTATGGTGGCACTGAGTGCACCCTATTGGTCGCGTAAGGCTAATCAGCTTGGTCCGCGTAAGGTAATGATGTTCATCTTGTTTACCCTGATGGTGACTGTTGGTGCCTGTGCTTTTACACAAACACCATGGCAGTTATTAATGTTACGTATATTGCAAGGTGTGGTAGGGGGCTATGTTCCAATAGGATTGGCTATTATTATTCTCGTAACCCCTGAAAATAAGGTACCTTGGGCAATGGGCTTATATCAAGCCTCCATGGTTATGGGCCTCGTTTTTGGACCACTCATGGGTGGTTTGGTGGCGGACTTATTAGGTTATCGTGCACCATTTGTTATGTTCTCAGCCTTAACAGGGCTTTGTATGTTGGGAATTTATCTATTCATGCCTAATCTACAGTTTGAGCATAAGGTAGATGCTAGAGAGTCGCAGCTGTCTCTAATTAAATCCTTTTTGGTCATACCTCGAGTTCGCCTCTTGGTAGGGCTATTGTTCTTATGTAATTTTGGTATTACTGGTATTGGTCCCATTTTACCACTATACATTAAGCACTATATGCATATGAACGATGAGTTTGTAGCCACTATTGTTGGTATAATCATCTTTGGCGCTGGTTTGTTTAGTGCTTTAGCTTCAATCTCCATTGGCAAGATAACAGAACGTTTAACCATGCCTCGTATTGTTTTTACTGCTACATGGGCTGTAGGGACTTTGTTTATACTTCAATATATAATGCCTAGTATATGGGGCCTTGGAATATTCCGTACCATTGCAGGATTCTTCATGGGTTTTATTACACCGATTGCCAATACGCTCATATCCAAGGCGGTTCCTATTGAGCGGCGAGGTATCGTGTTTGGTGCGGTGTCTAGTGTGGCCATGATGGGAAATGTATTGGGGCCTGTCCTTAGTGGCATGATTGCTCGTGCCTTTGGGTACGGGGCGGTCTTTTGGTCTACAGCAGCTATATTCTTTGTAGCGGCGCTGTTTATTTATCGTAGTTTAGTTATTCCTAGTGAAAGTCAATCGGCATAGCTGATTTGCTTTCACCGTTTTAGACATAGTTAAATATATTTAGTAGTATGTATAGAATCTATAAATACTATGTAGAGGAAATGTATGGCAAACTTCAATATGGGGCCGTATGTTGCGAAATGTTTCAAAGATATTGAGCTGTCTAATCTGCAAGAGAGATGAGAGTGCATCGTTATGTTATTAAAACAATTAGAGTATTTTGTGTGTGTAGTAGATAACAACAGTTTTACACAAGCTGCAACAGAGCAATATGTATCTCAATCTGCTATATCTCAGCAAATCAAAGCTCTTGAAACTAGTCTTGGTGTTGAACTAATGGTTCGAGAAAAACGAAGCTTTCATCTAACACCAGCAGGACAATATTTATATCGATCTGGGAAAAAACTATTAGAACGGTTTCATGATATTAAGGTAGAAACGACGCGTATCGGTACAGATGCACGTGTGAGTTTGCGCATTGGTTATTTGAATCGTTACAGTGGAATTGCTATGCAGCAAACGGTGATTCACATGGCAAAGCGTTATAAAAATTTAGATATTCGTATGTACAGCGGCAGTCATGAAGAGCTATATGGCATGCTCAGTGATCGTCGTGTAGATGTAGTATTTAATGATCAATGGCAAATTTTATCTGATGATTTTGAAAGTCATTTAATTGATAAAGCCACTACATTTATTGAGGTACCACAAGGATATACTAATGAAGACTGTGTAGAACTAAAGCATATCGATGATTTACCACTTATTTTATTGTGTCGTGGGAAATATACCTTGTCTGAAGAAGAACATTATCGCAAAGCCATAGGTTATAATGGCGCCTTCGCTTATGCTCGTACGTTAGAAGAAGCACGATACTTGGTTGCAGGGCAGCAAGGGCTATTACTATTAGATTGTTTTAAATATTTAACAGATCCTATGCCAGGTATCGAACGTAAGGTATTGATGAATCATGGTAAACCTATGGAACGCCACTACTACTTTATATCTCAACGAAATCAAAATAATTCATATATTGTAGCTCTTAGAGATATGTTCCAGCAGGTACTTAAAGAATTATAAATGAGATTATAAATGAAAAAGCCGTTAGCAATTTGCTAACGACTTTTTTCTTTTTCTGTACATCGTCTATTTGTATTTTCCTTATATAGTTATGATAGTATTAGAAATTTAAATTTTTCTTGTATCTATAAGTATAGCCTTACAAAAAGTCTCTTAACATCATGAAGCCATCAATACATAGTTTGATACCATAAATGACGAGAACCGAACCACAGAAACGGTTAATCCATGCCATATGAGTAATTTTAATTTTTTTAGCTAGTAGATGCATTGTAGTAGCTAGAGAACCAAACCAAATTGGTGTCATAACTAAGAAACCAGCGAAGAAGTGGTAGATGCTTTCTTTTGGAATATTAGCTTGAAAAGCACCGAGCATCATTGTCGCATCTAGAATGGCTTGAGGATTGCCCCATGATACCGCAATGGCTGAGACAATAATTTTTCTAATTGGAATATGTGTGTCCACATTGCGCATGTCTGGTTCAGTTTTAAATATATTAAAGCCCATATAAACAATGAGGAGGCCCCCAAAGAGGAGAACTATGAGCTTTGTGAGTGGCCACATTTCAAGAACGGCACCAATACCATAGAAGGCGGCAGCACTTAAACTCATGTCAAAAAACGCTAGTATGATTAGCGTCAATATAATGCGACGGACAGGTTGCACCAAGGCCGTATTAATAATGAAGAGGTTTTGCATGCCAACAGGGGCAAACGTAGCGAGGCCGACAAGAAGTCCTTGTAAGAAGTACATATTAACCCTCCTGACTATGGTATGATAAAGTACTAATAAGGTGAATAGTAGCACGAAACCCCTCCATTACTGGAGGGGTCCTTACTATTCTATTCATATATAATTATAACATAATATACAATATATGTATATTTTCTACCATAAACCTATCATATGTTGTGCCATTAGGCTTACGACAGAAATAGCAATCCAGCAACAAGCGCCTAAGGCAAGGGCAGAGCCGCCGGATTTTAATAATTTTACAATATTTGTATTAAGGCCGATTGCTACCATGGCCATTGTAATAAAGTATTTAGAAATTGTTTTGAAGATACTCAAGAATTGAATATCTACATTAGCATAGGATAATGCTGTTGTGATAAGGGAGCAAAGTACAAAGTATAAAACGAATCTTGGAAAAATCTTAGCAATACTAACGTTTGTACCATCTGTCTGAGAGGCATTTTTCTTGGCTTTGTATACTTGATAACTAGCGAGGCCTAAACATATAGGAATAATAGCTAGGGTACGTGTTAGCTTTACGATAGTAGCATATTCCAAAACTTGAGTGCCCGTACCTTTCATACTATCCCATACAGCAGCTGTTGCTGTTACAGAAGAAGTATCGTTAACTGCGGTACCAGCGAACAATCCAAAGCCCATGTTAGAGAGTCCAATGGCGTCGCCTAATTGAGGAAATACGAAGGCGGCTACTACATTGAAGAAGAATACAACAGAAATTGCTTGTGCAATATCATGATCCTCTGCTTTAATGACTGGAGCCGCCGCAGCAATAGCGGAACCACCACAAATGGATGAACCAACACCGATGAGAACAGCTGAGTTAGAGTCAATATGGGTTAATCGATAAATAACATAGGATACGATTAACGATGTAGCGATGGTAGAAATGATGACAGGTAAAGAAATCCAACCTACATGTAGAATCTGTGTAATGTTAAGACCAAAGCCCAACAAAATAACGGCCCACTGTAAAATCTTTTTGGATGTAAATCCAATGCCAGCACCTGTTTTTTCCCGTTTCCAAGAGGTAAAGATAGAACCAATAATTATACCTAAAATGATGGCAAAGATTGGACTACCTACTAGATGAAATTGCTGTCCTAGTAGCCAACAAGGAATAGCGAGAATGGCACAGAGCAAAATGCCTGGCAACGTTTTTTGATTGATACCCATTATAAAACCTCCTTACTGTACATACAGTTCACGTCATATGCGGTATCATGTGGCGTTTGCTTTCTATAGTGTTAATAGTACCATAGGAAGGGTTTTTAAATCTACTATATATGTCAGAATTATACAGAATATTCATCGCATTTTTGAAGTTTTTATATGATTGATATAAATAAAAACAAATTATAAGATAAAAGTTAATATTATTGAGTTAAAGATTTTGTATAATCGTAAAATTCATAATAATAATTTATAAGTTGAAATTTAAACTTGTTTTGTGATGAATAAGGTGTATATAATGAATAGAATCTATTTCAGGTGGAAATAGAGTATATAAAGTGAGGACCCTTATGATTGATATTACAAAAATAATTGAAACCAATAAAGAATATGTGAAACAACACCCTGAGCTACCAAAGGCGGGGCTAACAAGCCATCCTACAAAAAAGTTAGGCATCGTAACTTGTATGGATACCCGCTTAGTAGGTATGCTTGAAGAAGCACTAGGCTTTAATCGAGGCGAGATAATTGTCATCAAAACTGCAGGCAATAGTGTAACACAACCTATCGATAACATCGTGCAAAGCTTGCTCGTTGCTACCTATGGTATGGAAATTGAAGATGTGCTAATTATCGGTCATGAAAACTGTGGTATGATTGATTTTTCTGCTACTACATTCATGGAATCTATGAAAGCAAAAGGTATCAGTGAAGATGCTATTCGCATGATTGAACCGGGCCTTATCGACTGGATGGATCGATTCCATATCTCTGAAGACAATGTAATTTATACAGTTAACTTCCTACGCCACCATCCACTATTTCCAAAAGGAATGGGTTTCTATGGGGGCATGATGGATCCTGATACAGGCGAATTCCGCTACCTTGAAATCTAGGCTAAGATTTGATGGGGCCCAAGTTGATTTGTACATTTAGGTGAAAAAGAACGATAACTAACCTCTACGCTCCAAAGCGAGCTAAGTCGCTAGTCGGTTAGTTATCGCCCTTTTTCTAACTGTACCTATGAATTAGTCCCATCAAATCTGAATGTCTATTAACGAGTTAGCGTAATTTCGCCGCATCAAGAGTGAACGGAGAAAGGGAATGGCTTAGCCATTCCCTTTTTTTGCTCTCTATATAGCCAACCTATTATTTTTGCATTTAAGGTTGATGGTAGGACTATATGGGACTATTACATAAGTACAGCCATAAAAATCACAGAACCTAGTAAAGAGCGACTTAGCTCGCTTTGGAGCGATGAGCTAGGTTCTGTGATTTTTAACTAGGGTCTCACTAATGTATTCGGGCCCCATATAGTCCTATTATGGTAAACCTTAAGCGTAATAATAGGTTGACTATATATTCCTTTTCGCTGTATATTGTAATTAGATTGTAAACTTAATCATATAAATTAGTTAACCTATGCGGCAGTAAGTATTCGCTTGAGAGGAGCTTTGTATGAAGCAGTTAGGTATTTCTATAATTGGTACAGATACAGATGTAGGTAAGACGTTTGTGACCGGGTTATTGGGGGCGATGGCTGTAGACGATGGCTTTGCTGTTGGAATGGTGAAACCTGTGTCTTCTAGTGCAGTGCCTTTCCCTGAATGTGTGACGATGGATGAGGATAATTATAATATCGGCCTTGAGAGTAAAGATGCGACACATTTGATGCGCTCCGCAGGTATTCCTGAATCTCGTCGTCATGAAGTGAATCCTTATGCTATTGCCGGTGATTTTTCTCCTCGCCTTGCAGCGGAATTGGCTGGTATCGAGATTGACTATGATGGTCTTGTAGAACATACATTAGAAGTAGTGAGTCGCTATGACATAACCTTTGTAGAAGGTGCTGGCGGTATTACGACCCCTCTTTATGGAGATAAAACTTTCACGGATTTTATGAAAGATATCAAATTACCTGCTATTATCGTAGCAGATGGTCGTCTTGGTTCTATTAATCGTGCCGTTTTGACTTGCGAATATGCTAAATTGCATGGTATCGAGGTGAAAGCTATTATCGTAAATGATACGACAGCTGTAGATCTGTTCTTGTTGAAAACAAATGTGGCAGATATGGAGCGTTACACAGGTGTTCCTGTAGTAGCTGTAGTACCGCCATACCAAGGCCCGGATATTCACAAGGTTCAACTTGGTTGGGCTCGCTCTTTTATTGATTCTAAGGAATTACGGAACATCGTCTTAGGGCTATAAAGCTTAGATTGAATAATTCGTTATTTATTAGTGGTAGAAACTTAGCATAAATTATATACATCAATTTAGCGTAGTTAGATATGTATAGTTATATAACTTACATTATATATAGTAATTTAACTTACATTAATTATAGTCATAGAGAGTTATAGTTTGTAAAACTTAGTAAGTATGAGGTGACGAAATGGCAGAAAAACAGCTTTCACAAGCAGCACAATGGGACCACGAGTTTGTGTGGCATCCATTTACACAAATGCAAGATTGGCTAGCGCAAGAGCCAGTAGTAATCGAGCGCGGTGAGGGGGTATACCTCATCGATGAGAACGGTAAAAAGTATTACGATGGCGTATCCTCCTTGTGGGTTAATATTCACGGTCACAACCATCCTGTATTGAATCAAGCATTGAAGGATCAAATCGATAAAATTGCACATAGCACATTATTAGGCCTCGTAAGTCCTCCGTCGGCACAATTGTGTAAAGAACTGGTAGAACTTGCTCCAGAAGGCCTCGATAAAGTATTTTTGTCCGATGATGGTAGTACGGCTATCGAAGTTGCCATTAAGATGGCATATCAATATCGTCAGCAAGTGGGCCAAACTAAGAAAACTAAGTTTATCGCCCTCAATGCAGGCTATCATGGGGATACATTAGGCACGGTATCCGTAGGTGGTATTCAATTATTTCACCAAGTATTCCATAATCTATTATTTAAACCATTAACATTGCCAAGCCCTGGTGTGTATAGAGATTTGGCAGATCGAGATAAAGCTTTTGAAGAGTCGTTGACTGAATTGGAACGTATCCTTAACGAAGAAGGCGATGAAATTACAGCTCTTGTTATGGAACCATTGGTGCAAGCAGCAGCGGGTATGCTCGTAATGCCTCACGGCTATTTGAAACGTGTTCGTGAGTTAACAGAACAACACGATGTATTCCTCATCGTCGACGAAGTGGCTACAGGCTTTGGTCGGACTGGTAAATTCTTTGCCTGCGAGCATGAAGGCGTATCTCCAGATTTTATGACCTTATCCAAAGGCATCACTGGTGGGTACCTTCCATTAGCAGCAACATTGACTACAAAACGCGTATTCGATGCATTCCTCGGCACTTTTGAAGAAAAGAAAACCTTCTATCATGGTCACTCTTATACCGGTAATGCCTTGGCCTGTGCCGTTGCGTTGGCTTCTTTGAAAGTATTCCGTGATGAAAAGGTAATTGAACAATTGCCTGTTAAAGTAGAAGCTTTCACAAAGGCTTTAGAACCTATTAAGTCATTGAAGCATGTTAAAGAGGTTCGTCAGCGAGGCCTCATCGTAGGTATTGAACTTGAAAAAAATGTGGCAACTCACGAAGCGTATCGCCCGAATGATGCGGTCGGTGCTAAGGTGGCAATCCTCGCCCGTGAGCAAGGACTTATCTGTCGTCCTATCGGTGACGTGGTTATTCTCATGCCTCCATTGGCATCCACTGTGGAACAATTAGAGGATATGGTTCATATTGTGGGTGAAAGTATCCAACGTGCAACTGAGGAAGAGGGGATACTTGAAGATATGCGCCCAATTATTTTATAATGTTAAATTAATTATTGGAAAGCTACACCTATTGTCTTTTGTTAGTAGTTTAAGGCAATGGGGTGTAGTTTTTTTGGTATAGCATATCGAAATTTCGTCATATTTTAAACTATAGACTATACATTGCCAAAATTCGATGATTATTTAGCATATCTATGATACTATATATGTATAAAGGAGGTCATCGTATGGACATTTATGTAATTATGCAAGTTATTATTTTATTTGGTGCCATCTTCCTCGGTGTTCGCCTAGGCGGCATGGGCATCGGTTACGCTGGCGGCCTTGGGGTTGTGTTGTTAAGCCTTGGTATGGGGATGTTTCCGGGACAGATTCCATGGGATGTAATTCTGATTATCATGTCTGCTATCGCAGCCATCTGTGCTTTACAGTTAGCCGGCGGTCTTGATTATTTAGTGCGCATTGCTGAAAGTATTTTGCGTAAAAATCCTAAGCATATCAACTACTTAGCACCAACTGTTACGTATTTCTTAACTATTTTAGCGGGTACTGGTCATACAGCATTCTCTATGATTCCAGTAATTGTAGAGGTGGCGAAAAGTGAAAACATTAAGCCATCTGTGCCATTATCCATCGCCGTTGTAGCAAGCCAAATTGGTATTACAGCGAGTCCTGTATCGGCAGCAGTAGTTGCTATGAGTGGGTTCCTTGAACCATATGGTGTTAACTATCCTACATTGCTTGCCATCTGTATTTCCACAACATTCGTAGGGGTTATGATTACGGCATTTATCATGTCTACCTTTGCGAATAATGATTTATCTTCTGATCCAGTATATCAAGAACGTTTGGCGGCAGGTCATGTGACGCCACCTCGTGAAAAAAGCACTGATTTCCATTTAAAACCAGGCGCAAAAACTTCTGTATTAATCTTCTTGATTGGTATCATTTGTATCGTATTCTACGCAACAGCAATTTCCAAAAATATTGGTATTATTAAACCAGTTATTTTTGGTCGAAACGATGCTATCATCGGATTTATGATGATTATTGCGGCTGCTATAACATTCTTCTGTAAGCTTGATACAGCAGAACTTGTTAATACAAGTACATTCAAATCTGGCTTATCTGCTTGTGTTTGCGTACTAGGTGTAGCATGGTTGGGCGATACCTTTGTAAAAGGTCATATTCCTGAAATTAAAGCACTCGCTTCTAGCATGGTAACAGCATATCCGTTCCTATTGGCGGTAGCCTTCTTCTTTGCAAGTACATTGTTGTATAGCCAAGCGGCAACTACACAAGCTTTGGTACCAGCTGTAATTCTAGCTCTCGGTATTACACCAGAGAACACAGGATCTGTTTATATTATTATCGCATCCTTCGCAGCTGTATCTGCACTCTTCGTATTGCCTACATATCCAACACTTTTGGGGGCTGTACAAATGGACGATACGGGCTCTACGCGAATCGGTAAGCTTGTATTTAACCATCCGTTCTTTATTCCAGGCGTACTTGCCATCGCCATTTCTGTAGCACTCGGTTTCGTAGTGGCTCCGTTGATGCTGTAATTGGTGAAAGCTAAATAAGGTTAATACAAAATATATTTTAAAACTAAAAAGGACGTAACTATCAGTTGCGTCCTTTTTGTTGTTTAAACATTAGTTGTCTATTTTCTACTTCTTGTTTTTGCACTTCTTACAAATCCCTGCGATCTCAAGGTGATGTTCCGTTACAGTAAATCCTGCATCGTTAAGTTCTTGTGGCATTTCTACGACGGGACAGGTATGGAGCGGTATCATGGCACCACAGCTCGTACATACAGCATAGTGTCGATGTGTATGAGGGGTAATTTCATAATATGCCATCTCACTACCCATGAGCGTGGTACGTGTAACGATACCCTTAGTTTCTAATAGTTCAAGTGTACGGTAGATAGTAGACATCCAAGTAGTGCTACCATTACCTAAGCGTTCTGCGATTTCAAGGGCTGTAATAGGTTTATCTGTAGTTGTTAATACAGACCAAATGGCTTCGCGCTGTTTGGTCTTTTTTATGCCTTCCGGCCAAGCTGTTGTATTCATAACTCTTTTTCGATTCTGTTTTAATACTAAAACTGTTATACACTTGTATAGTTAGATGATTTATATGGCTAATAATATATCAAATATACTATCGGATTTAGTTAGCTGTATTTTTTTATTTAACTAATTATATTATTCAATTCTAACTAGCTATATTATTCTAACTAGCTATGTTGTTTATATCTAAACATATTAATGATTGTTTTAGTTTATTTGCTAAACTGCATGCGTCGTATGATAGCTCGAATATTCTTAATGACTAATACTACTAGTAAAATACCTACCGATGTTAGAGATACGAAGCCACCAGGAGCTACGTTAAGGAAGTAGGATCCAAAGAGTCCAATGATCATAGCGAGCAAGCTAAATCCAATGGAGCATAATAAAGTTATTTTAAATCCTTTTTCTAATTGTAATGCAGATGCTACAGGTAACGCAATCATGGCACTCAATACGAGGACACCAACAATTTTAATAGAAATTGATACGGCTGCAGCCATTAAGATGGCAAAGATATAGTTAATAAAATCTACCTTAACACCTGCTACACGAGCGGCCTCTTCGTCATAGGCGATGTAAAGAAGTGAGTTGTATAGGAAATATAAGGTGAGTACAGATAAGATTGTAAGCACAGCAATACTAATCATATCAGTTGCGTTTACCGTTAGGATGCTACCAAAAAAGAATACATTTGCGTTAGCCTTTAGTTTGCCTGAGCTAATAAGCGTAATAGCTGTACCAATGCTGAGGGATAAGATTATAGTAAGAATCAAATCGAGATGGTGTGAAAAATATTTTCGCAAGAACTCGATGAGTGCACCACAGATAGCAGTAAAGATAAAAGCCCCTAAAATTGGATTAGTATTCGTCAATAAACCTAGCGTAATACCTGCTAGAGATGCATGACTCATGGTGTCCCCAATCATACTGGAACGGCGTAGCACCATGAAGATACCAATACATGGACATAAAAGAGAAATACAAATCGCTACGAAGAAGGCATTTTGCATGAAATCATAATTAAACATGGTGCACCTCCTCAATTGTGGTATCATCGGCCTGAGCCTGAGACTCTGTTGTTACATCTGTGAAACAGGAGCAGTTTTCGTGATCTATTGGATTGCGATCTGTACTGTGCATGATTTCACTAGCATATTGCTCAGGGGAGCAAAGGTGACCTTGACCATTTGCAATATGGTAGATATTAGTTGAGTTGGCTAAGGCCATTTCGATATTGTGCTCAACAGAGATAATCGTAATATGGTGCTCTTGGTTCAAATTGCGAAGTAGAGCATAGATGCCCTCTTGGCTTTTTCTGTCGATACCCGTTGAAGGCTCATCGAGAATGATGAGATCTGGCTTACCGATGAGGGCACGGGCGATAGATACACGCTGAGCTTGTCCACCTGAAAGTTTACTAATGAGACGGTCTTTAAATTCCGTCATATGGGTAAGCTCTAATACGCGATTGACTTCCTGCTTATCCTTAATCTTTAAAAGTTTTCGGTAGGAATCGAGGATTTCTTTTACCGTAATAGGAAAGCCTGCGTGAGAGAAGTCATTTTTTTGAGACACATACCGAATATTATTGGTGCTTCGCTTGATAGAACCTTTTACCGGTGTAAGAAAACCTAAAATAAGACGGAGTAAGGTACTTTTACCACACCCATTATCCCCAACGATGGATATATAATCACCACTGTGAATATGTAAATTAAGGTCGTTTAGCACATAAGGAGGTTGACCTTGATAGGAAAAATAAAGATGTTCTATTGATAACATATGAAAACCACATTTCTGATTGACAAAATTCTAAGTAAGTTTATACTATAACTATATTACAAATGCAACTGAGTCGCAACTGCAACTAAAGAATAGAGTGTATTCTGTATAGGCATAGCGATCAGGATTTTACAAAGGAGGACTACGATGATCAAGAAACTGATTTTGTTAGTTGTAGGTATTATGATGGCTGCTTTATTTGCAGGTTGTGGCAATGATGCACCGAATGCACAGAAGGAACAAGCAGGTAAAAAAATCCAAGTGGTAACAAGTTTTAATGCAATGGCTGAGTTTACAAAGGCTATTGGTGGTGACAAGGTAGAGGTATCTACTATTATACCAGATGGTGTAGAACCACATGATTTCGAGTTGAAACCTGAAAATATGAAACAATTGGCAACAGCTCAAGTGTTTGTGTATAACGGTTTTGGTATGGAGCCTTGGGCAAAACAAGCTATCGAAGCAGCTAAGAATGATAAACTCGTATCTGTTGTAGCTACTGAAGGCGTTGAAGCTATTAAAAATACTGATCCAGAAGAAATTAAAGAACATGGTGCAGAAGATCCTCATGCATGGTTATCTTTGAAAAATGCTAAAATTGAAGTGAAAAATATCAAGGATGCCCTTGTAAAAGTTGACCCAGCAAACAAGGATTATTATGAAAAGAATTATACTGAATACATTGCTAAATTAGATGCAATGATTAAAAAATATGAAGAGCAATTCGCTAAAGCTCCTCATAAAAACTTTGTTACAGGCCATGCAGCGTTTGCGTACCTATGCCGTGACTTTGGTTTAGAACAAAATAGTGTGGAAGATGTATTTGCTGAAGGTGAACCTAATGCAGCACAATTGGCTAAACTCATCGAATACGCTAAAGAAAACCATATTACTACTATCTTTGCAGAAGAAATGGCTAGTCCAGAAGTATCCAAAACTTTGGCACAAGAAGTAGGAGCTAAGGTAGAAACAATTTACACTATCGAAAGTAACGAAGATAATAAAACATACTTAGAACGTATGGATGAAAACCTTACAAAAATTGCAGCATCTTTGCAATAAGATAAACGAAAGAGCAGCCCTAAGGGCTGCTTTTTTGCGTTATAATAGGCTAAAATAATATCTTCAAAGTTAGATTATATAGTATAATATATTATCTTCAAAGTTAGATTATATAGTATAATATATTATCAGATTAAATAAAAAGGAGACTTGATATGGTTATCATTAATAAATCAGGGGTTGCTGATGAAAGGTCTTGACCATAATTATTATTTTGAAGGGAATCAATTAATTAAAAGTGAAAAGTTATAAGGTATAGTATTATGAATGGTTTGTTTGGTTTATATATAGAAAAATGGATGCATTTAGTGACCATAAAAAATATGTTACTACTTGCTGTGGGATCATTAATTATAACTGACTTAGGTTTATACGTATTAATGTTGATTTTTCCAAAGAGTCCTTTTTTTAAAACTTTTATTTGGGAGGTCATAGGTCCTGTAGAGCTAGAGGCGCTTCCTATTATTGGATATATACTTGGAATTGTAGCCTTTGTTCTTGTAACTTCTGGTATTTTATATGGTATTTTTAAAGTTTTTAAGGGGCAGGTTACCTATAAGCAACTAGTGGCAGACTTACTTTTGAATAGCTGTATTGCTAGTTGGATTCATTTAATTTTTGTACTTATTGCGGCACCTGTTTATCTTTTCTTAGATTTACGTATTCGTGGTGGTTCGGGTGGATTAAGCACCATGGAGCTAATTAATGTTTTTATTATGGCACAACTCATGTCTAAGCAATTTGGTCTAAATCTTTGGATAACGGGTATTTCTTTTTACATAGTATCCTTCATCTTTGGTGTAGGAGGTATAATGTTGTCCATGACGGTTTAAATATAGTTTGTGTTACGATTAGAAAAATATAGGTGTTTTGGAGGTTTTATGGAAACAAAATGGTATTCAGATATTTGGCAGCTTATGGTAGCTCCCTTTAAACGTGGTATTCCACAGATCGTAGAGCATGGATCTTGTCGAAAAGGGTTCTATGCCACAGCAGCTTTGGCATTAATGTCATTCGTATTTTCAAATATTCTACCTGCTCTTGTGGGTATGATATTTGTAGATAAACTTAATGTTGCACTTACTGGTGCGACTGCTCTTTCTGGAATCGGCCTATTAGGCCTAGCGGTTGGCTTGCTATTTGCTTTTATTGGTATTGCTATTTATTCTGCTATTTTTTCTTGGGTCGCCAATAAATTTGATGCGAATACTACATATGAGTCTGTGTTAAAGATCATGTGGTATGAACAAGCTTATAATCAGATTATGGGCCTAGTATATTTCATTGGCTTTCTATTACTATCATTGCCATTTTTGTTGCTACTAGGATCTAATCCTGATTCTACAGTAGGTAGTATCGTATGGATAATTATTATTATATTCGCAACGATAGCTTTTGCAGTCTATACATTCTGGGTATGTTTAACATTGTTAAGTCGCCAAATTAATAAATCCCGTTTAGCAACTTTTGGCATTTCTATTATTACGAGTTTAATTCCCATAATCGTTTTAGGTATCTTGATTGGCATGATAGCACTTGCTACTTCCAGATAATTACATAACATGAAAAATATGAAAGGGGCTGTAACAAAACAGCCCCTTTTTTATATTTTAAAGGAATCGCAATTAGAATATGGTAAAACCACATTCTTTTATAGGCTCTTTTGTGCTATAATGATGAACGGAAAATGAAAAGTAACTATTTTTTATAGTTTCTTTTGGTGTGTTGTATGTTATAGTATTTAAACTTGAATGTTATGTATGTATATTGTGTAAAAGGTGGTGATACTTATGATGGTAGGTTTAATGCAGTTTATCTATCGTTTATTAAACCCTATTGAAGAGAATAATCCTCGTATGTATCACTTTGATATTGCCTATGGGCAACTCATAGGAATGTTGCTATTAACACTTATATGCTATCAATTTACTATTGTAGGTGAAGGCGTATATTTAGATGCTATACGTGCGTTTATACGTAATTCTTCGTTATTGGTAAGGTGGGAATCACTATCTCTTCCAGTAGGTCAACATGAAATACAACTTTTTTTGGAACAGATGGGTAGTCCTAGAGAATTTTGGAATATAGGTCGCTTTGCATGGGTAATCGGAAAAGTCATTCTCATGGCATGTATCATTATAGTCTATGCGGTTGCTCAACAGCGTAAATTCTATGTTCGAACTGTTACAACCGGTATTTTGCATATCATGTCATTTGCTCAACTTGTTGTGGCACTGATTACTTTTACAGCAGGGATTATGCTGATTCTAACTTCGGTACCATTAATACTGCAAGCGATCATTGGCTTCTGTATGATTGTGCTATGTATTTTAAGTACCGTATTATTGTTACAAACTATGGGACGTATTGCGGGAGCATGTATCAATGGGACCCCTTATGAAGGTTTGATTCTAATGTTGATTGCTCTTTTGGTAGCACACGTGTTTGAATGGGTTTATATGTTGACTCGATAAAATACATATGATATATCTAGGATGAGCTATGACTCGTCCTTTTTTACTAGTTTTAAACTAAAAGGAGCATTTATGACATGGTATAAGGATATATTACATTTATTTACCAAGCTTAGCGAACAATCATTTCAAAATATTATCAATTACGGATCTCATACGAGAGCCATTCTGAATCTAGTTGTATCTACTATTGTATTATATATAATGACCTATAGCTTACCGTTTATGGTAAAAGTTATATCTCCATTGCTTGGGATTAAACGGATTACTGGGTTAACTCACTTTGATTTAGTTAGCACTCTAGCAAGTTCTACATTCTTGATTTTTCAAATTATCATCGGTTCATTTGTCATATGGCGCTTACTTATTTTAGTAGGTGGACATGGTACGTATAGCGGCGTGCTGCGCAATTATATATATGGCATAGCTTATACAAATGCGCTTCGCACGGTTGTATTATTATTAGTCCATATAATAGGGATTATTTTCTTCTCGCTATCCCTTCAAAAATATGTTGGAGATATGGCGTATCTTATTACGATGTTTAGTCAATATTATGCTGTATTTATTGTAGCTCAATTAATGCGACGTTATGTTGGACTAGGTATCGTTAAAACCTATATAGTTATGTTTATTGTGGCATTACTATCAGTATCAGCATTGCCTCAATGGATTCGCTTTGTCCATACATTATTTAAATAATATATTGTGATAAGACCTAAAAACCGCAAGATAAAATTCTTGCGGTTTTTTTCACTCTATAAGTTGGGCTTCATAGTATCGTAATAATAGTGCCACATTATCTTCGTCGTATTCGATTTGTTGTGACCATCTTGCAATTTGCTTTAAGAGCTGCCCCTCTAAGGCGCTAACTATAAGTATATAGTCAGTACCATCCTTTGCATAAGCTAAGATAGATTCCAAGGAATAGTCTGATAGCATATCAATTTGGCGATACAATATATATTGGTACACTTTGTTAAATAGGCTCATATCCTCTTGCTGTATATAGGTCTGTACGGATGCGGCGAGTTGGTCTAGTTTACTAGATAATGTATTAACCTGTGCAGTCCAATTTTCATCGATGGGTTCCGTTTTTTTATATAGGTCTAATAATTCTTTGAAAGACTGCTTTGTGGGATTTGGCGCATATTGGAATAGATTAGGATCTAAATTAAAGGCTAATAATTCAAAAATATTGTGGAGTGTTAATCGCTCATCAGGATTGAATTCATTATGGTCATCTTCAATTGTAAAGAGGAGAAAGTCCATCGGTTCCTGCTGGGCTAATAGTTCAACCGATGCTTCACAAGATAATCCGACTCCACATAGCTCTAAGTCTTCAATATATTTATAAAAGCGCGGATGCATATGGCAGGTGTCGCAAAGTCCTTCTTCGCCCAATTCGAGTACAACCTTACACAGTCCATTTTCGTTGAGTAAGGGACACATAGGTTGTGTTTTGGAAAATACGAAATGACTACCTTCGTCATCAACCGTGATGGCTTGTTGTAAACTTTCACCAAGAGAACCTGTCATGGAATGATAACGTTCAGCAGTATGTTCATCTATATCGATGGTCCACAGCTGACAACATGTATTTTCGCATCGATTGGCCTTGCATTGAAATTCGTGATATATAGTGGGGTAAATTGAAATCATAGTTAGCTCACATGTAGTTACAAAAATGAATCTATGTGCATTGTATCATAGGGTGCAGGTACATGCACTAATTATATAAATAAAGATTATAAACCGTGTTGATTTAGTGTATAATTGTATATATATTGTTATGATAACTGTTTGAGATATGGAGGAACCAATGAGATCATTTTTTGTAAAAGGTAGCCTTGTATTGGCCTTGGCAGCGGCATTTGGCATGCCAAATGCAAGTGCAGCCCCTTTAGTAGCTGTAGAGCCAACTGTGGCAGTTGTTGATGGCAACCATGCAGCAATTGTAGGCGCTAATGGTTTATTAAATGCCTTTATCCAAAATCATCCAAATGCTGGAATTACGGAAATCGCCTTTGATGCGGATGGAGGTCAAATTAAGTATGATGTAGAAGGTTTTGATGAAACTGGCAAATATGAGTTAACGTATATCTATGCTACTAATCAAATCTTTGAAAAACGTGAAGGGGACTTCCATAAATCGTTAAAGAAAAAATCTTTTGATCCACGAGAAATTTTACCTCCTGCAGCAGTGGTGAACTTTGCTTATGCCCAAACAAAAGGCAAAGCTGTGAGCCTCAACGAATGGGCTGTGCGCTATGATAAAGGTAAAATCGTGTACAAAGTTAGCTTTGGTACAGAAGATAATAAAGAGGTACATGTACGTATGGATGCAATGAACGGTAAATTGCTATCTGTTAAATTTGATGACTAATATATGATTGACTAGTTATTATATCTTAATAGTGCCTAGTTATTTTATTCTGAATATAATAATTAAATGCCTTAATACTGTTTTTCTTAAAAAAATAACTAGTATTGAGGCATTTTTTGTGAAAGTTTGCTCATGAATGTGAATTTTTAGATATCAATACGTGTATTTTGAAAGCCGTTTATCCCTTATATATGGGGTAAACGGCTTTTGACATGTTATTCATGGAATTTTTAAGTATAAAGTAAATCCCATAGGATTTTATAGGAATTATATATAAATTCATTCTAAACTCACTATAAAATAAGCATTTAATGGTTCTTCTACATTTTGACTTCATAGACTATCGATAGTATGTGTACCAGTCGAAAGACAAACTCAACTATATCTGCAATTTCCAAACTATATATCTACAAGTCCATGCTAGATATATGTTTTGGAACTTACATGATGACATTGAGTTGACTGGAAATATACATGCGTAAAGTTGCATGTATATGAATTAATAAGGAGGACAATATGAAAAAATCTATTTTAAAAAGTAGTATTGCTTTAGCAGTGGCTGGTGTATTTGGTGCCACTGTAGCTGTAACAGCAGCTGAACCAGTAACTCCAATGCCTGTTACGCAAGAAACAGCGAGTACAGCGACTCCAGCACAACCAGTTACTGATCCAGTAGTTCCTACTGTAGCGGTGGCTCCAGATGTGGCTACTACTGCAGTTGCACCTAAAACTCCGGTAGCTCCTGTAGCAGAAGCTAATCAAGTAGGTACAGCAGTTCGTAATACTACACCAGTTCCAACAGCTACACAAGATGTTAAAACACCAGTAGCTCAAGAAACTGTAGTGCCTAGTACAGAAAATCCTGCAGCAGCGGTCCCTTCTATTGAAACTGCATCTGTAGCTAAAGCTCCTAGTGAACCAAGAGTAGTACGCAGTGGTGATAAAAAATCTGATTCTGTAGCGAAGCATGGTAAAGAAGTTAAAAATACTAAAAAAGCTGCAGTAGATAAAGCGCCTAAAGTAAAAGTTGTGAAAGACGAAAAAAAAGCTGATAAAGAAGAGCCTACTAAAGAGGAAAAAAAAACTCTAAAAGTAGAAAATCACAACCTAGCACAACCAACCAGCAAGAAGGCGTAGTAGACCAAAATAGTATTTTCGTAGCTGGTGCTAATTATTTAATTGACCAATTCGAAAGCAAATTTGGAAACTCCAAAATTACAAATGTATCTTTCAAAACTCAAGGTAAAACTGCCATCTATGAAGTAGCTGGTTTTAATACTAGTGGTGCTCATTCTATGACTCTAGATGTGGCTACTGGTAATGTAACGGATGGTACTCCTAAAGCATATGACGCATCTATGGAAGCTAGTGCTATTGATGCCGGAACAGTAATACCTCCACATGTGGCAATTAATGCAGCTTTTGTACAGTCTGGCAAGGTAGCGACTGGTATTAATGCGTGGTCTCTTGCTAATCAAAATGGAAAATCACTATATACCATAGAGTTCCATGATGCACAAAATAAACCGATATCCGTTGTATTGGATGCTAAAACAGGGACGGTAGCAAAATAAGTTGATCTCCTATTCTATAGCGCTGTAAAGTAAACCCTTTCAAAAACGAACACTAAGCACTCAAAACTATACACACATAACATAAGTACACTTACACACACATACACAACACATAAAACACACAAAAACACACAATAAACAACACACACATTAAACAATTACACACAGCCCTCTGGATTGGATAGATAAACATTGACTCTCTCCTATGCCGTCTATCATTCAGAGGGCCCCTTATGAATTGTGGTTCCCTCCGAATCATAAGATTATATACTTGGTATATATACTCTCTCTCACAATAAGAACGTAACTGCTTTACAGCACGCTGGGTATAGGAGAGCAAGAAAGCCCGTATCACATGTAGACTTCTACATGTGATACGGGCTTTCTTTATTTTACATAGGTTAGATATATTGTGGTTAGATATATTGTCGTGGTACGCGCTCTGAGAATCCACAAAAGATTTCATAAGGAATTGTAGAAGCAAGGGCTGCAATTTCTAGTGCAGAAATGCTTTCATGACCTTGGGAACCTAGAAGAACCACCTTATCGCCTGGCTTTACGGTAATTGTATCTGGAACGGCGACCATGAATTGGTCCATACAAATGCGACCTACTACGGGGCAACGAGTGCCATGAATCAGTACGGTGCCTCGATTGGATAGACTACGAGGATAGCCATCCGCATATCCTACAGGAATGGTAGCAATCGTCATTGGCTCAGCTGTGATATAGGTAGATCCATATCCAATGCCTTCGCCAGCAGGTATGTGTTGTACATGAACAACTTCACTATGGAAAGATAAAACTGGTTTTAAGCCCAATCGATTTGGCACATCAAGGGATGGCATGATACCGTATTGAATAATACCAGGACGAGCATCTGTAAATAAACTGTCTTTGACAGATAAGAGCCCTGCACTGTTGGCGAGGGAGAAACGGTAATCTGCTTCTGGACGGAATGCTCGTATTTCATCTACCATGTGATGAAATTTTTGCGTTTGGCTATGGGCGTGTGATTGATCCGCCGCATCAGCATTGCTCATGTGGGAGAAGAATCCATCTATTTCCAAATTTTCGTAGGACTCAATGCGTTTGATAAACTCAATGGCATCCTCAGGCTTGATACCGATGCGATGCATGCCTGTATCGACGGCAACAGCAACGCGAATAATCATGTCGTGATTATCGGCTACTTTATCGAGTGCTTCCAAGTCTGTAGATTCACAAACAGCAGGAATGGAATTCGTATCTGCCACAAGCTCAAAAGATTGTGGCCTTGTGAGACCTAATAGATAAATAGGCACCATAATACCTGCGTTGCGAAGAGGTACAGACTCTTCCGGAATAGCAACGGCTAAGGATTCGTAACCTTCCTCCACAGCAATACGGCCCATCATAACGCTGCCGTGGCCGTAGCCATTGGCCTTGATAACAGCTGTAGATGTGCTCCACTCAGGCAAACTATCTTTAATTTTACGCAAATTCTCGCGAACGAGACTTGTATTTATGGTCAAATAGGTGGGTCTCATGGTATTCCTCAATTCTATATAACATTACTCTTATTTTATAACTTTTGGGGAATTACACAATACTTTTGTGAAAGTTTTATACAGAAAAATTAGTTATATTTCTAATTTTATAGCTCTTCTGCATATATTATATACAATAATTGTGAAAGAATACTAATTAGTTGTGAAAGTATATTAATTGGTATAGGTAGTTGATATATAATGGAAGTTATTTTAGTATAAATTTATATAAATAATAGTATAATTTATATAGAAGTAGTATTACATATATTTAAAGCTATTCAATTTAGGAGGTTCTCATGAGCGAACGTGTAGTAGTGGTAAATGCAGGCAAAATGAATTATGACCATGCATTGGATTTCTCCATATTATCTAATGATGTGCAGGTCTACGAAGATAGTACGAATGCTGAGCTTATTGAACGGATTCAAGGTGCTCGTGTTGTGGTTACAAAAGAATTGCCTGTAAGTGCCGATCTGCTTTCACAATTCCCTGATACTGTAGAGCTTATCGTAGAAGCAGGTACTGGCTATAATAATATTGACCTTGATGCAGCAAAGAAAAAGGGCATCACTGTGTGCAATATTCCTGCGTATAGCACAGAGCGTGTAGCACATACAGTGATCATGATGATCCTCAATTTTGCTTCTACCATGCAGCAACAAATTGGTATGCTGGCTAAAGGTGATCGCAGCAATTTCACGAAATACCTTCAAGTGAGCCATACAGAAGTGAATGGTAAAACCTTAGGTGTTGTCGGAGCTGGTCACATCGGTATGGAAGTCATCAAAGTTGCAAAAGCGCTAGGTATGAACATCTTAGTGCATACACGTACACCAAAGGCTGATGGTGATGGCATTCGTTATGTGAGCCTTGATGAACTGCTAGAAAATAGTGACTATATTTCCTTACATTGCCCGCTAAATGACCAAACTAAACATCTTATTAATAAAGAAACAATCGGTAAGATGAAGCCTAATGCGGTCATTGTGAATACGGGCCGTGGACCTCTCATTAATGAAAAGGATCTTTGTGAAGCATTAGCAGCTAAACATATCGCTGGAGCAGGTCTCGATGTACAAGAGGTAGAACCACCAGCTGAGGATAGTCCTCTCTATACACTAGATAATGTCATCATTACTCCGCACATGGGTTGGAAAGGCCTTGAAACACGTCAACGCTTAGTAGGTATTATTCGAGATAATGTACAAGCCTTCTTTAAGGGTGAACCAATCAATGTTGTATCCTAATAGATTTAAAATAATTATATAATAGGTTCTATAACGGCATGAAAGTAATTGTCTAATTCTGTAGGCGATTCTTTCATGCCGTTTTTTACCCACCATAACACCATTTCCACAAAACTACCTGAAATATGATTGATAATAAAGTCATCTGGTAGATTTGTATTTGCTTTACGGTCTTGGTTGATAAAATATCCTTGTACCAACTCATTTAGATGATCCCTGAAATAGCGCAAAAAGATTTCGTTATTATCACTAGCTAGTAGCTCTAGGATTTTATTTTCATTTTGCTGTAAATGTTGTAATAAATGACCAAATACTGAGACTGGGTAAATACTTTGTTGATAAAGCCCATGAGCATGAGGTAAATGATTAATACTATCTTTTATATGTAAAAATAAGTCTTCGCAGAGTGCTTCTAGTAATGCTTCTTTTGTGTCGAAATGAGCATAAAAGGTGGTGCGGCCAATATCTGCGGCACTAATGATTTCTTGAACGGTGATTTTGTCATACGCCTTATTAGATAATAATTCGTTAAAAGCTATAAATATGGCTTTGCGAGTTTTTTTCTGTCTACGATCCATATTAACTCCTATCGTTCTTTTAGTACAGAATAGCGTATATGTTCCGTAATGAACATATAAGATGTTTTATATATTGTATTAAAACTATAGGTTGATACAATTAAAGTGAACAAGGTGTTCGCTATCGTAATTATTGTACTGTAAGTATAGTTGTAATTCAATTCATATTGGTAGTGAAAGTTTGATAAGGGGATTGTTGTATGGTACATCGAATACATGATATATTATCTGGTTTATATATGACGATTTTAGCGGGGCTATTTTTACTGCTTGATGGGATTCCGCATTTGATAGAGGAGTTTGGTGGACAGAGACCATTTCAAAATATATTCCCTTTTGAACCTTCCTGGATTACCGTTATTATTTGTGGTTTTCCTCTTGTATATTTATCTATACGAAGGATTGTATATAATAAGGGAATTAGTAAAATCTCATCGGCTCTATTGATTTCCATGGCTATGTTTGCAGCTATTGCCATTGGAGATATATTTGCGGCTGGTGAGGTAGCGTTTATTATGGCTTTAGGCGCTCTCCTTGAGGAAGCAACTACAGAGCGAGCAAAAAAAGGGTTAAAGAAGTTAATTTCATTAGCACCTGTTAAGGGTCGTAAAATACAAGATAACAAAGAAATGATGGTTCCTGTAGAGTCTATACAAAGTGGTGATTATTTACGAATCCTTCCGGGCGAAACGATACCTGTAGATGGACGCATTATTAATGGTGAAACAACGGTAGATCAATCCATTATGACAGGCGAGTCTATACCTGTTGATAAAATAATTGATGATGATGTATTTGGCGGAACGATTAACTGTTTTGGTGCCATAGATATTATAGCTACTAAAGTGGGCGAAGATAGTTCTATTCAAAAAATGATTCAACTTATTAAAAATGCGGAACAGAAACAGGCTCCGATTCAGCGTATAGCTGATATTGTTGCTAGTCGATTGGTTCCTATTGCATTGATGATTGCATGTATAGGCTATTTAATAACTGGTAATATCATCGTCGGTGTTACTGTGTTGGTAGTGTTTTGTCCTTGTGCATTGGTGCTCGCTACACCTACTGCAGTTATGGCTGCTATTGGTCAAGCTACTAAACATGGAGTTATTATTAAATCTGGTGAAATTCTTGAAACTATGGGAAAAGTAGATACTATGGCATTTGATAAAACCGGCACATTAACACGTGGTCAGTTAGCGGTCCAATCTATTTTAGCCGTTGATACAGATTATAGTGAGACCGATATTCTTCAATTAGCTGCATCTGCAGAGGCTAAGAGCGAGCATCCTATTGGTAAAGCTATCGTTTCTCATGCCATAGAGCAAGATTTAGAAATACTTGATACTACTTCGTTTACGATGTTCGTAGGTAAAGGGATTATAGCCGTAATAAAAGGTCGAGAATTATATTGTGGAAATGAACGATTCCTTGAAGAGCATAATATTATTGTCAGTGAGTCTATTCAACAAGCCATTAATGTATATCGAAGTGAAGGAAAGGTATCTGTCATTATTGCAGATAGAGAGCATATTATAGGTATCATTACATTATCTGATACAATGCGAAATGATGTGATAAATATGATATCTGCTATCTCAAGCTTAGATATGACAACAGTATTACTTACTGGTGATAGTGAAGAAGCAGCTACATATATTGGAAAGAAATCTGGCGTTTCCGAAATACATGCGGAGCTTTTACCAGGAGAAAAAGTAAGTATTATCGAATCATTGCAAGGGAAACATCATAAGGTTTGTATGGTTGGCGATGGAATTAACGATGCACCGGCTATGAAGATTGCTGATGTGAGTATTGCAATGGGGACTATTGGTAGTGATATTGCCATAGAAACAGCAGACATTGCTTTGATGAGTGATGACCTTAGTAAAATTCCTTATATTAAACGATTATCAGATGCTACGATTAAAACTATAAAATTTAGTATTGCTTTATCAATGGTCATTAATTGTATCGCTATTATTCTCTCATTGCTTGAGGTTTTGACGCCTACTACAGGTGCATTAGTGCATAATGTGGGATCTTGTTTAGTGGTCCTCATCGCTGCCCGTTTGTATGATAGAAAGTTTATTTAAATGCAATAAGAGCCGTCCCCGGTTGTATGGGGGCGGCTCTATTGATTAGGGCTATCATAGATCAAGTCTTGGTATATATATTTATATATATCAAGGGAGGTAGTTATCCTCAAACTTGATTATGATTGATGTTGTGTTTTGATGGGACTCCACCAATGGCGTCTATAGGCCTTGATGCCTTCCACCACGGTTCTTGTCGCTTTGGCTGCAATATCTTTCGTTGCAGCGGGGATGCCCTCTAGGCGATAGGGAATACCTAACTCCTTATATTTGGCGGTACCCATAACGTGATATGGTAAGCAGTCAACGGCTTGTAAATTTTTCAGAGATCCTAGGAAAAAGCCTAGACGATAGTGACGATCGGCATTATCTGTAATCGTAGGGACTACTACGTGACGAACCCAAATCGGAACTTCCACGTCTGCCGTCAATCGAGCAAACCCGAGAATGGGCTCTAACGGTTTACCCGTTAACCATAAATGCTTGGCTGGATCGATTTCCTTAATGTCTAGGATGACGAGACTAGTTACACTGAGTAATTTACGGTATGCCACCTCTTGGTGGGGGTCAAAACAAATTCCACTTGTATCTAAACAGGTATGGACGTTTCTTTCACGGAAATATGTGAAAAGCTCAATAACAAAGTCGATTTGCATAAGAGCTTCCCCACCTGTGACGGTGATACCACCATTAGTATAAAATTGGCGGTTACGTTCGTACTGGTCCCATAATTCCTTTACGGTCATGAATTTAGCATTATCGCTAGTTTCATCCCATGTATCAGGATTATGGCAATAAGCACAGCGCATGGGGCATCCTTGAAGAAATACCACCATGCGCATGCCTGGACCATCAACCGTACCCATCGTTTCAACCGAATGAATACGTCCAGTCATAGGAAACCTCGATTAGATACGTTGATGGAATGTACGGGAAATAACTTCGTCCTGTTGTTGTTTTGTCAATTTGTTGAAGTGCACCGCATAACCGGATACACGAATCGTCAATTGAGGGTACAACTCAGGATGTTTTTGAGCGTCTAACAATGTTTCACGAGTAAACACGTTAACGTTCAAATGATGGCCGCCCTTTTGGGAATAACCATCCAATAACTCTACCAAGTTATCAACTTGTTGGTTGCTCATGGGTATAACCTCCTTTCAACCAAGACTAACACGCGTATCGATGCCGGTGAAAGCAGTTCGATACTTTGGAAGATTTTACTTATCTTCCTCTATAGTAACATTTGGTTCGCTGCATGCGAAGTTTGTATTGCTGTTAGGCAATTGAGAAGGGTCTAACTCAATATCAAAATCGCTAACGGAAACAAATGTTTCACCAGATTTACCTAATGCGTCCGGAATGATAGAGAAGGTATTAGAAATACCATCGGAGCAATCACGCCATGGCATTTTAGCTACGGATGCCAATGAAGATACGGCACCGTGAGAATCACGACCGTGCATTGGGTTCGCACCAGGAGCGAAAGCTTCGCCAGCTTTACGGCCGTCTGGAGTAGAACCTGTAGCAGTACCATATACTACGTTGGAAGTAATTGTTAACAAGCTCATAGTAGGAACGGATTGACGATATGTAGGATGTTTACGAATCTTGTTCATAAATGTGGAAACAACTTTTGCTGCCAAGCTATCTACACGGTCATCATCGTTACCATATTTAGGGAAGTCACCTTCGATTTCGAAATCAACAGCGATGCCATTTTCGTCACGAATAGGTTTTACTTTAGCATATTTAATAGCGGATAAGGAGTCTGCTACTACGGATAAACCAGCGATACCAGTTGCAAACCAACGAGTTACCTTGCGGTCATGCAAGGCCATTTCTAGTTTTTCATAAGCATATTTATCATGCATGTAGTGAATGATGTTCAATGCATTTACATATACGCCTGCCAACCATTCCATCATGTCGTCGAATTTTTCCCATACTTCGTCGAATTCTAAGTATTCGGAAGTGATAGGGCGGTATTTAGGACCAATTTGTTTCTTTAACTTTTCGTCAACACCACCGTTGATAGCGTAAAGCAAGCATTTAGCCAAGTTGGAACGAGCACCGAAGAATTGCATTTCTTTACCAATACGCATTGGGGATACGCAACATGCGATTGCGTAGTCATCACCAGAGTTAGGGCGCATCAATTCGTCATTTTCGTATTGAATGGAAGATGTTTCAATGGATAATTTTGCGCAGAAACGGCGGAAGCCAATCGGCATACGAGGGGACCATAATACAGTGAGGTTTGGTTCTGGAGCAGGACCAAGGTTAGTCAATGTATGTAGATAACGGAAGGACATCTTGGAAACCAATGTGCGGCCGTCAGTACCCATACCACCGATGGATTCAGTGGTCCAAACAGGGTCACCTGTGAACAAATTGTTGTATTCGTGGATACGTGCGAAGCGAACCATGCGCAATTTCATAATGAAATGGTCTACGAATTCTTGGATTTGTTCCTCTGTGTATGTGCCGTTGCGAAGGTCTCGTTCCGCATAGATATCGAGGAATGTGGAGTTACGGCCAATGGACATAGCAGCACCGTTTTGCTCTTTAATGGCACCAAGATAGCCGAAGTAAATCCATTGCATAGCTTCACGAACATCCTTAGCTGGTTTGGAAATATCATAGCCATAGGACGCTGCCATCTCTTTCAATTCTTTCAAAGAACGGATTTGATCTTGTATTTCCTCACGGTCGCGAATAACATCTTCTAGCATGTCACCCATTGTAATGCTAAATTGTTCTTTTTTATCTTCAATGAGATAATCAACACCGTAAAGAGCGATACGGCGATAGTCACCGATAATACGACCGCGGCTGTACGCATCTGGCAAACCAGTTACAATGTGAGCGGTACGTGCAGCTCGCATTTCTGGAGTATATACATCAAATACGCCATCATTGTGAGTTTTGCGATGTTTCTTGAAGAAGTCCTCTGTTTGCGGATCCATTTTGAAGCCGTATTCTTCAATAGCGGATTTTGCTGTGCGCAAGCCACCATATGGGAACATAGCGCGTTTTAAAGGTTTGTCAGTTTGCAAACCAACGATTGTTTCAAGTTCTTTGTCGATATATCCTGGCGCATGGGCAGTAATGTGTGTGGCCACAGAAGTATCAGCATCGAGCATGCCGCCTTTTTCACGTTCTTCTTCATAAAGCTTCATTACTTGTTCCCACAATTTTGTTGTTCGTTCTGTAGGACCAGCAAGGAAGGAATCGTCCCCTTCATAGGGAATATAGTTTCTTTGAATAAAGTCGCGTACATCAACGGCTTTATCCCACACACCTGTGTTAAAATCTTTCCATGCAGTATGTTGCATTTTGCACCTCCATAAAAGGATATAACTATAGATTTCTATGCCTATAGTGTACAATGTTTGTAACAATTCCACAATGAATAGATGATATAGATTTTCAATACATACTATGCGATTTTGTGAAGTATCTTATAAATTTCCATAAGTCGAATTGTTGAATTTTACTTGTATATAGAGGATTATATAAGTTTTTTCTTTTTGTGATCTCACTTGATGCATACATAATAATATGAAATTGCATATCAATATTATTTAGGGAAATAAAAATTTCATTAAAGAGGATGAAGGCGGATTATTCAATAGTATGATCGGATATTTCAAATTTAAAGGCCCTTTCAGGTGTATTAAATGTCTCTGTGGATGAATTGCTTTCAGAAGAAGCGGTTAAAACGCGATATCCTTATGAAAGTATTGTAGAATACGATATCGATGAGATAAAACATTTCGACATTAAACTGGGTTCTGTTAATCGCGTAAAAATGAGAGCTGGAGAGGGTGAGAAGATAAAGGTTCAACTGGTCAGTGATACTATTGAAAATTTGACGGAACTGGTGAAAGTAAAAATCGATGATATCAAAAGGCGTATCGATGTGGATGTAAATCGTTCCAAATCCTTATGTGAAGAGCTTGTAAAAGAACATCTGTCGATTTTTATAAATTTGCCTGAAAAATATATGGGAGATACGGAGCTAGCGACCCATTGTGAAAAGCTAGAGCTGTTTGATATTATTAGTGAAAAGTTTGAGCTAGATGGAGAGGCTAAAGAAATTTATATTGCCGGCGGTAACAGTCATATAGAGCTGGATAATAACTCTCCAATGGAGATATATGTAGCAGATTATACGGGGCGAATTGATGTGAATCAGATATCGGCGAAATCTCGTCTATATGTCTCTCATGAGTATGCTTTCAAAGCGGTGAAAAAAGGTATTCGTACTAAATTGCTCTTTGAAGATCGTGGACATCTTGTAGACGATTTTTCTGTGTCTGAATCAGAAAATCAAATTGAAATTAATGGAATCAATAGTGAACTTACAATAGTCAAGTTAAGTGAATAGTTGTATTAACTACATAGACATATCTGCTACATAGTTTTCATAAAGCGTTATTACTTTTTCTAACGACTTTGTTACACATTTTGTAGGTCCCATAAGGAACAAAGCATCCCCTTCATAGGAATAAAAAATATGATTTAATTTATTGTAGTGTTAGGGGTATATTATGGTACTATTGAGATAGTGTTATTAAGCTATAAAACATGTAGATAACATGATCTTGGTAGAATGAATCAAGATAGAAATAATTTGGATAGAATATACGTTAATCAAAGTGGATTATAAGATTGTATAGGCGAATGTTATTGAAAGGTGGATGTTAATGACAAATCGAAAGAAAGCACTTTTAGGTGCTTCTGCTACTATTGCGGTGTGGGCTACTGCATTTCCTTTCAGTAAAATCGCATTACAGTCAGTAGATTCGTTGACATTGTCTGTGGCAAGGGTCATGGGTGGCGCTTTACTTATGCTAGTAATCGGCGTTGTAAAAGGGCTACATATACCGACAACATGGCGTGAGTGGGGACTATATATTCTGTTAGGCGCTACAGGGAATTTTGTTTACCAAGTTGTTTTTAATGAAGGCTTGCGCACAATTCCAGCGGCTACATCCAGTATTATTATGGCCTTGACGCCGATGACGACGGCACTGATGGCCATGATTGTTTATAAAGATAAAATTCGTCCCATAGGATGGGTATTTACAATAACGGCTTTTATTGGTGTAGCCATAATCATTCTTTGGAATTCGACCCTTACAATTCCTACAGGTGCATTATGGACCTTGCTAGGAATGACACTCTTTGCGGTTTACAATATCCTTAATCGTGGACTTAGTTTAAAAGGCTATAAGCCTATCACTATCGCCATGTGGTCTATGTTTACGGGGGCTATTATGGCATTGCCCTTTGCAGAACATGCCCTGGAAATGATTGTAGTATCGCCGATTAGTGCAAAGTTTGCTATGGCCTATTTAGCATTTTTATCCAGTGCATTAGGTTTTGTATTCTGGAGCTTTGCTTTGGAACATGCTGAAAAGGTTTCTGATGTAACTAATTTTATGTATATCTCGCCTATAGTGGCAGCTATTGTAGCAGCATTCTTATTGGGAGAAATACCTAATATGGGGCTCTATATAGGGGCGCCTGTCATTTTAGGATCCCTATATCTCTTTAATAGATATAGATAAGTTATTTGTTAGTGTCTGAATCGGTTCAGATTGATGTAAAAATATAAAATTAGATAAATAGGGATGTAAACCCTTATAAGATAAGAGTTATATAATAAAAGAACCTCAACCTTTTAACTGGTGAGGTTCTTTTTTGGTTTGACAGTCCTTATAAATTGTAGTAATCTAAGTACATAATTAAATCATACCTTATAGATATGTTTTAAATTTAAGTTTAATTCCTACTAAATTGCAGGAAAAGAGGCGGTACAGTGATTGCTATACGAAATGTAACGAAAGAGTTTGATGTTAATAAGCAAAAGGTTACTGCATTATCTGATGTAAACTTTACCATAGAAAGAGGCGACATATTTGGTATTATTGGCTTTAGTGGAGCCGGTAAATCTACACTGTTACGCATGATTAATGCTTTAGAGGTACCTACCTCTGGTCATGTTGAAATAGATGGTGTGAATATCAATGGTTTAAGTTTTAACGAGCTCAGAAAGGTTCGTAAGCGCATCGGCATGGTGTTTCAACAGTTCAATTTATTGAATGCTAAATCTGTGTATGATAATGTGGCGATTCCATTAATTCTAAATAAAGTTTCTAAATCAGAGATTGATAACAAGGTTAAAACCTTGTTAGATTTTGTTGATTTAGGTGATAAGGCAAATGCCTATCCAGGAGAATTATCTGGTGGTCAAAAGCAGCGCGTTGGTATTGCTCGTGCGTTGGCTACAGATCCATCAATTCTGCTTTGCGATGAAGCAACAAGTGCTCTTGATCCAGATACAACAGAGTCTATTCTTCAATTATTAGAACGCGTTAATCGTGAACTAGGGGTAACAGTCGTTATCGTAACTCATGAGATAGATGTAATCCAAAAGATATGTAATCGCGTTGTAGTTATGGAACATGGGAAGCTTATCGAGAGAGGTTCTGTACTTGAGGTGTTTAGTAAACCTAAGCATGAAACAACAAAACGATTTGTTAGGACTGTTATTCCTGATGAAATCCCATCTACAGTGAAACATACCTTGGCTTGTGATAAAAGGCCTTACACAATACTTAAAATGCACTTCTTAGGAAATAATACAACTGATAATGTGCTATATCATATTAATAAAACTTTTGATTTAGAAACGAGTGTGTTGTTTGCTACGGTAACAGAGTTAGAGCATACGGTACTTGGTATTTTCATTGTTCAGTTTATTGGTGATGATCTGGAAGTGGGCAAGGTAAAAGAGTATCTTGTAGCGCAAGGCATCGAATGGCAGGAGGTGACACTATAATGGACTTCTTTATGCAAGAACTTGGCGTTCCCGGTTCGCAGTTAGTACTAGCTGCAGAACAGACATTATATATGGTGTTCCTGTCTTTATTCATTGGTACCGTACTAGGTCTAATTATCGCAGTTACACTAGTGGTGACAAATCCTAATGGCATCATTAAAAATATTGTGGTCTATACTATAACAAATACAATTGTTAATATCGTGCGTTCTGTACCATTTATCATTTTGATGGTGTTTATCTTGCCATTAACAAAGATGATTGTTGGTACTCGTGTTGGTACAACAGCGGCCATCGTACCGCTTGTTATATTCATTGCGCCGTATCTTGCTCGACTCTTTGAAAACTCTATTTTAGAGGTCAATAAAGGCATTATTGAGGCTGCACAGTCGATGGGGGCCTCTCATTTTGAGGTGATTTGGCATTTCCTTTTACCAGAGGCAAAGGGTTCGCTTATTCTATCTATTACAACAGGTACCATAGGTCTTATCGGTGCTACTGCTATGGCTGGTGCCATTGGTGCTGGTGGTGTAGGTGATTTGGCCCTTACTTATGGTTATGAACGGTTGAACTTTCCATTGATGTTATTTACCGTTGTTATTTTAATTATTTTTGTTCAAATTATTCAAACAATAGGTAACTACTTTGCACGTCGTGCGCGTCGTTCCTAATTTGATGAAATAGATTTTAGTTATATGGATTGTGAAAGTATAGGAGAATGTACTATGAAATTTAAAAAAATCCTTGCCCTTGGTGTGGCATTAGTATTTAGCGTAGCTTTTATCGCAGGTTGTGGTTCTAATAATAGTGATAATGGTGCTAAAAAAGAATTAACCTATAGTAAATCTCAAGGCCCTTATTCTGAATTGTTTGAAAAAGGTGTAAAACCAATTTTAGAAAAACAAGGCTATACCTTCAAAGGTGTAGATATGTCTGACTTGGTACAAGCAGACCAAGTATTGAGTGATGGTGAAGTGGATTTTAATGTTGAACAACATACAGCATACATGAAAAACTTCAACGAAAAACAAAATGGTCATCTTGTAGCATTGATTCCAATTCCAACAGTGCCAGCTGGTATCTTTAGTGGTTCTAAGACATCTTTAGATCAAGTAGCTGATGGCGATACTATTGCAGTTCCTAATGATGCATCTAACATGGCTCGTGCTTATGTGCTATTGCAAAAAATCGGTTGGATTAAACTTGATCCTAACAAAGATTTAGCAACAGTAACACAAGCGGATATTGTTGAAAACCCTAAACATCTTAAATTTACAGAAATGAAATCCCTTACAATTCCTTCTGTACGTACTGATTTTGATTATATCGTTATTACAGGTGCTATTATCTATAATGCAAAAATCGATCCTAAATCCGCATTGGCAAATGAAGATGTATTGCCACAATGGTTATTACAACTTGTAGTTAATGAGAAAAATAAAGATGCACAATGGGCAAAAGACATTGTAGCAGCTTACCAATCTCAAGAATTCAAAGACTACATGGAGAAAAATAATAACGGCCTATGGTTCGTACCAAAAGGTGAATAAATAAGAGAACCACCGATAAGTTGCAGCTTATCGGTGGTTCTTTTTTCCTATAATTCTATTGTATGGTAATACAAAAAATAAACCAATTAACAGTCAATAACGTCCAATCAAGCGGACAAATGAGTGTTAATCAGTTTATGATTAACAATAGTATACTAAACGAAAAAGATTTAGACAAGCTTCAAAAACAATATAATTATCAGTACTATCAAGCTGCGTGTCATGGGTCGTCACATGATTTTGATTTGTTTGATTTAGGTGCTATTAGGTTAACTACGGAACAAGGTTTGAATAAAATAAGGGTTTCACCTAATGATTTTAATTTATATGAAATTATATATTATAATAAAAAGCAGAATTACTGCTGCTGCTGTACATAAAGGTACAGGTAGTCAGACCAGTAATTCTGCTTCTATGGTTACTATATATGAAATGACGAAAGATATCAATGATGGATATGGAACCCTTCACATTGATGTTAATGGCAATCCTGAATTTTATATACTTATTCCTGCCACATAGTTTTCGTATAGTTCTTTATAGTGACCACCGCGTTTGATGAGTTCGTGGTGTGTTCCTTGTTCTGTGATAGTGCCGGTAAAAATCCAAGTATCTTGCAGTACCATGCCTACCGTGTTGTGTAAGCTTTCACGAGATACGTCGCGAATATCTACGCCATCGTTGATGATTGTGGCCGTTAAGGTTGGTATATATAATGTGCCTGCCACGGTGAGTAACGAAAGAATTGATACGATAATGACTGGAAACCATAAAGATTTTATATAGCGTATAAAAGGTTTCATTTAAATCCTTTCAGTAATTTTAGTTAAATTAATAATTTTCGATATTTATATTGTATTGTATAAAACCAAAAATATCTAGTAAAAACTATTACTAAAAGTTTAGTATTAATCAATAAGTATTATGACGAATATTATATTCTCACTAAAAAAATTCTGCTATACTGTATTAGCAATTTTGCAGTTTTATTTTTAGTAAGGAGTGTTCTTAATGAAGTTGAATTGGAAATTATTTGCACCGCTTGTAGTAGCTATTCTTGTATGGCTCATCGGTGCTCCTGAAGGTCTTAGCGCAAATTCTTGGATTTATGTAAGTATTTTTGCAGGCCTTGTGGTGGGGTTGATTTTAGAACCAATGCCACCAGCTTTCATCGGTATCATTGCTGTTACCGTATCTATGTTATTTAAGGTTGGTCCAGCACCTATTATAGACAAAGCAACTGGTGTAGCAAAGGCTATTACGGATGCCCAAGCTATCAGCTGGGGACTTAGCGGTTTCTCTAATGCTATCGTGTGGTTGATATTCGCAGCATTTATGATCGGTATCGGTTATGAAAATTCTGGTCTTGGTCGACGTATTGCATTGTTCCTCGTAGCCAAGCTTGGAAAGTCCTCTTTAGGCCTTGGGTATGCTATTGCTATTACTGACCTTGTGTTGGCTCCATTTATTCCAAGTAATGCGGCTCGTTCTGGTGGTACGATTTATCCAATTGTATCTAGTATTTGTCCGATGTTCGATTCTTACCCCGATAAGAATCCTCGTAAAATTGGTTCCTATTTGAACTGGGTAGCATTGGCAACAACTTGTGTATCTAGCTCTATTTTCTTGACTGGTGCGGCGCCAAATCCATTGGCTCTTGAATTGTCTGCAAAGTCGGGTATCGTAGCTGCCAACTGGGGCACATGGTTCCTAGCATTCTTGCCAGTGGGTATTATACTATTTATCATCACACCATTATTGACCTATGTATTCTGTAAACCGGAGGTAAAAGGGTCCCCTGAAATTGCAGCATGGGCAAGGGATGAATATAAGAAATTAGGTTCCATGACACGCAGTGAAATTTTCATGGCCTTGATTTCCGTGTTGGCTCTTGTGTTGTGGATTGGTGCTTCTACATTCAAAGTAAACCCTACAACAACAGCTTTGATTGTTATTATCTTGATGATTTTCACTAAGATTATGACATGGCAAGACTTCCTTGCTAACAAACCAGCATGGAATGTTTTGACTTGGTTTGCTACACTCGTACCTATGGCTTCTGGCCTTAAAAATGTAGGTTTCTTAGACTGGCTTGCTAAATCTGCTGGTGATTCTTTGGTTTCTTTAGATCCTACAATGGCAGTTCTTGGCTTGTTATTAGCATTTTGCTTACTTCGTTACTTCTTTGCTTCTGGCACTGCTTATGTAACAGCTATGGTAGGCTTGTTTGCTACTCTAATTCTTCAAATTCCTGGTGTTGATCCAGCTCAAGTTATGTTAATTCTTTTAGTACCAATGGGTATTATGGGTATCCTTACACCATATGGTACTGGTCACAGTCCAATCTGGTTTGCTAGTGGCTATAACAAAGGGCCTGAATTCTGGAAATTAGGCGCTATCTTTGGGATTATCTACCTTGCGATATTTATCGTGGTGGGGATTCCATGGATTCAGTTCGTAATGCCACTTTTAGGATAAAGTGCTCCGCCGCATTGTATCTCCTTGCGCTCCATTCGCTGCAAGTCGCTTAGTAGATACAATGCGGCTTCTTTTTATCCTGAAATGGCAATACTCACTTCAGAAAAAGTCGAGCTTACAGAACACTACGAGGGGCGTTCCTTATATCCGAAAATGGCATAGCTCACTTCGGGAGGGCAAGTCGCTGGACAGACATATGGCGGCTTTTTCTATCTTAAAATGGCGATACTCACTTTAGGAAAAGTAAGTCGAGCTTACAGAACACTACGAGGGGCTTTCCTTATATCCGAAAATGGCAAAACTCGACAGAACTCGACAAATCTAAGAAAATAAATATAATATAATATTGATATGATAGTAAATATCTTTTTTTGGGTTTTCTGATGGAGGTGGTTTATTATTATGTCTGCTACAGAGCGTGTTGTACAGTCGATTTTATATGAGCTAGGCTGTGTTATGATTGGCTGTTTGGTGATGCAGTTTGTTCCGCATGAGGGGCAGCCTTTGGTCTTGATGATTATTTTTTCCTTGTTGGCGATGGTTTGGAATTTTGTGTTTAACTGGATATTTGATAAACTAGTACCAGGTGACCGATTAGCGCGAGGGCCTGTAATCCGCACAATTCATGCAGTGTTGTTTGAAGGTTTGTTTATGCTTGCCACAGTGCCTATTATTATGTACATGATGCATATGAGCTTTTGGATGGCCTTTGCTACAGATATAACGATGACATTAGTCATATTAGGTTATACTTATATTTATAATTGGGTATATGATCGAGCACGTCTATATTTTGTAGAGGCTTAATTTTAAATGTGAGGTAGGTACCTCTTGTAAAATCTATATCGTATAGTAGGAGGTTCTTATGTCTACAAAATCTATTACCGGCACAGGTCTCTTGTTGGCCGTTGCCTTATTGGCGCAAAGCTTGCGCCTTATGTTTCCATTTATTCCAAACCAAGTGAGTATGTTCCTCATCGGTTCCATTACATCTGCTACATTTGTTTTAGCGACGTGGCGCTATGGTTGGAAGAATGGTCTCGTTATCGCTTGGATCGCTCCGGTAGTAGCGCATTTACAAGGTATGTTACCGCTACCGCCGTTCATTTTGATTACGGCTCTTGGCACGACAGCGTATGTATTTGTGGCACATTGGTTACAACATAAGCCAAAGCTTTTACTTATTATTGTGGCGGCTTTGGTAAAAGCCGGCGTACTCTTTGGCGGGTATTCCTTGTTTTTCTCCTTGTTCCAATTTCCACCAAAGATTGTAAATACCATGCTTTTTGTAGCTAGTTGGCCGCAATTGGTAACTTCGTCATTAGGGATTATTTTGGCATTACTTATTACTAAACGCACTAAAAATTAGGTCAACTTAACTTAGAGTTATGACAACCCATTCAAAATAGATATGTCTTTTTAGGGGCACTCAGGATGTATGAGTGCCCATTTTTGTTGACCTTAATCATTGTCTACTCTTATAATTAACATATTGTATACAAATATGAGGAGTTGATTGGAATGAAGTTTAATACAAAATGCGTTCATGGCAGTGGTAAACCGGATGATACCGGTGCGATTTCCCCTGCAATCTATATGTCTAGTACGTTCTCTCATCCAAAGTTGGGTGATACAACAGGTTACCAATATTCACGTGAGTCTAATCCAACGCGCGACCGTTTGGAACAATTGATAGCTGGCCTTGAAGAAGGTACAGATGCATTGGCATTTTCCTCCGGTATGGCAGCTGTGGACGCAGTATTCCACCTATTCTCTCCTGGAGATCACATCATCTTAGGTGATGATTTATATGGTGGTTCTATCCGTATGTTCACAAATATTTATGAACAGAACGGCATTGAGTTCACTTATGTAGGCACCTCTGATCTTGATGCGGTGAAAGCTGCTTTTAAACCGAATACAAAGGCTGTTTATATTGAAACACCGACAAATCCTATGATGGAGATTACCGATATTCGTGCACTCTGTGCAATGGCGCATGCACGTAATGCGCTAGTAATCATCGACAATACTTTTCTAAGTCCATATTTCCAAAAGCCATTGACCTTGGGTGCCGATATTGTCGTTCATAGTGGTACCAAATTCATTGGTGGTCATCATGATGTAATTTCTGGCTTTACTATTGTAAAAGATGAAGAAATCGCTGCAAAATTGCGTTTAACATACAAAACAGTTGGTGCATGCCTATCCGCTATGGATAGCTGGCTCGTTATTCGCGGCGTAAAAACATTGGCACTTCGTATGGAGCAACACCAAAAGAATGCCATTGCTCTTGCGGAATGGCTAAAGACACAACCTAAGGTAACAAAAGTATTGTTCCCAGGACTTCCTGAACATCCGGGCTATGAAATCAATAAAGCTCAAACAACAGGCTTTGGCGGCATGTTATCCTTCGAAGTAGATAGCGAAGAAACGGCTAAACAAGTATTAGAAGGTATTGAGCTTATTCAATTCGCTGAAAGTCTTGGTGGTACAGAATCCTTGTTGACATACCCTGTAACGCAAACACATCCAGATTTAAAACCGGAAGATGCAGAACGTAAAGGTATTACACGTCGTTTGTTGCGTTTATCTGTAGGGATTGAAGATACAGAAGACTTGATTGCAGACTTGGAACAAGCTTTTAATAAATAAAGGAGTTCCTATGGGACAATATAACTTTGATCAAATTTTAGATAGAACGCACACGAAATCTTTAAAATATGATTTTGCTGTAAAACGAGGCAAACCTGCGGATGTGTTGCCATTCTGGGTAGCGGATATGGATTTTGAAATTCCCCCTGAATTGAAGCAAATTTTATTAGACCGCGTAAACCATGGTGTGTTCGGATATACCGAGTCCGACGACGAATACTTTGATGTGTTACAAAATTGGTTTAGCACTCGTTTTAACTGGATTCCAGAACAAAAATGGCTTGTTAAAACGCCTGGGATTGTATTTGCTTTGGCGATGGCGGTGCGAGCTTTCACCAAGGAGGGTGAAGGTGTGCTCATCAACCAACCAGTGTACTACCCATTTAGCATGGTTATTGATGACAACAATCGCCGTCTTATCAATGTGCCGCTCATCAAAGGCGAAGAGAGATATACTATCGACTTTGAAGGCATTGAGCGAGCTATCGTTGAGGAAAATGTTACATTATTCCTCTTGTGTAACCCCCATAATCCGGTAGGACGCGTGTGGACTGAGGACGAGTTGAAACGCCTCGGCGATATTTGTATTAAACATAATGTGCTCATTGTGAGCGATGAAATCCATGCAGATTTTGTATGGAAAGGGCATACGCATAAGGTCTTTGCCGCTCTTGGTGAAAGTTATGCAGAACACTGCATTGTATGTACAGCGCCTAGCAAGACGTTTAACATTGCAGGCTTACAAGTAAGTAATATCTTTATTCCAAATGACTCCTTACGTCGTCGTTTTATAAAAGAAATTGACCGTGCTGGTTATAGCCAATTGAACACGATGGGGATTGTGGGCTGTGAAGGAGCCTACAAAGTCGGGGCTCCTTGGCTTGATGAATTGAAAGAATATATTCAAGACAATATTCAATTCACCATCGACTATGTAGCAAAATATATGCCAAAGATTCGTGCATATCGTCCTGAAGGGACCTATCTCATGTGGCTGGACTGCTCTCAATTGCCGCTTAGCCCTAAAGAGCGAGACGAATGGATCATCAATGATGCTAAGCTATGGCTCGATACGGGTTCTATGTTTGGTGTCGATGGGGAAGACTTTGAGCGTATTAATGTCGCTTGCCCTCGTAAAATATTAGAAGAAGGGCTCGAATCTTGGCGCCGTGCCTATGAGGCTAAGGGCTTTTAATTAGATTAGGTTATCAAATTGTAGAATATGTAGAGGTGACATTATGCCTATTAAAGTAATAAAAAATTTACCGGCCATAACGAAATTAGCTCAAGAGAATATTTTCGTTATGGATACTGAGCGGGCGGAAAATCAACAGATCCGACCTTTGCAAATTTTGCTAGTCAATTTGATGCCTACTAAAGAAGTGACGGAGACGCAAATTTTGCGTGCTCTCAGTAATAGCCCATTGCAAGTTAATTTAACATTGTTGCATACCGCATCTCGTAAGGCTAAAAATACAGATGAACAATATTTAGAAACTTTCTATCGTACTTTTGATGAGGTAAAAGACCAGTTCTTTGACGGTATGATTATTACCGGTGCTCCTGTTGAGTTAATGCCTTTTGAAGAGGTAGACTATTGGTCTGAACTCGTAGAAATCATGAACTGGGGCGAAGAACATGTATATTCGACCTTCTATATCTGTTGGGGGGCTCAAGCTGGTTTATATCATCACTTTGGTATTAACAAATCTATTATGGATGAGAAATTATTCGGTGTTTATGAACACGATATTTATAATGATCGACCAGTGCTCATGCGTGGATTTGATGAAAAGTTTTGGATGCCACATTCTCGTCACACTACAGTTTCTTTGCAACAAATTAAGGAAAATCGTGACTTGGAACTTTTGGCTGGGTCTGAACCAACAGGTGCTGCTATCGTTCGTAGTTTAGATAATAAGCATATCTTTGTATTTGGTCATGCCGAATACGATTGGGACACACTTAACCGTGAGTACGTGCGGGATATCAAAAAAGGTATGGATATTGCAGTTCCTGAAAACTACTTCCCGGATAATGATCCAAAACAACGTCCCATCGTGCGCTGGCGCTCTGTAAGTACACTATTATTTACAAACTGGTTGAACTACTATGTATACCAAGAAACACCGTACATCATTGAACAAATCCAAAAAATGAAATTTGAACGGGATAAAAATTTAGGCGCTTACATCTAAATGTAAGTACTTATTTCTAATCTATTGATAGTAATATGTACCCCTAATTACTTCTAACATTTCTCAAGGAAGCTGGTTCTTTGGAAGTAATTAGGGGATTTTTATTTTTCATAAAATGATTTAGTTCGCATTAGAGTCTTTGGTAAAAGTTTTTATCGTCCTTTGCTTACCATAGTTTAAAGTTATGGAGAAGACCATATAAAAAATAGTAGACATATTTTTTAAAGCATAGTACTATACTAGGTATAAAGAATGAATTTAAAATATAATTAATATAAAGGAGTTATCATAATGAGTAAGCAATACAGATTTGAAACATTACAATTACATGCCGGACATACGGTGGATCCAACAGGTGCTCGCGCAGTGCCTATTTATCAAACTACATCTTTCGTATTTAAAGATGCTGAGGAAGCAGCGGGTCGTTTTGCGTTGACTAATCCTGGTGGCATTTATTCCCGCCTTGGCAATCCTACAACCGATGTATTGGATGCTCGTGTGGCAGAACTTGAAGGTGGCGCAGGCGGTATAGCTGTAGCATCTGGCTCTGCAGCAATTACATATTCCATTTTGAACGTAGCTAACGCTGGTGATAATATCGTATCAGCATCTACATTGTACGGTGGTACTTATAATTTGTTTACTGCTACATTGCCTCGATTGGGGATTCAAACTAAATTCGTAAATCCCGATCATTTGGAAGAATTTGAAGCAGCTATCGATGAAAAGACTAAAGCCGTTTATATCGAATCTATTGGTAACCCTGGTATTAATCTTATCGATGTACAAGCAGTAGCTGATATTGCACACAAACACAATATCATCTTGATTGTAGACAATACATTTGCATCTCCATATTTGTTCCGTCCATTGGAGCATGGGGCTGACGTTGTTATTCATTCTGCTACTAAATATCTTGGTGGCCACGGTACAACATTGGCTGGCGTAGTTGTAGAATCTGGTAAATTTGATTATAAAGGTTCTGGTAAATTTCCTGGCTTCTCTGAAGGGGATGAACACTATAATGGTTTAGTGTATGGTGATCTACCAATTCCATTTACTGTAAAAATTCGCGCTCAATTGCTTCGCGATACAGGTGCATGCATTACACCGCTTGCATCTTGGCAAATCTTGCAAGGTATCGAAACATTGTCTTTGCGCGTAGAACGTCACGTTGAAAATACTCGTAAAGTAGTAGATTTCTTAAGCAAACATCCTAAGGTAGCATGGGTAAGCTATCCAGAATTAGAAGACAGCAAATACAAAGCATTAGCTGATAAATACTTCCCTAAAGGTGTTGGTGCTGTATTCACATTCGGCGTAAAAGGTGGTAAAGAAGCAGGTATTAAACTTGTTGACTCCTTGGAAATCTTCTCCAACCTTGCCAACGTAGCAGATGCTAAATCTCTTGTTATCCATCCTGCATCCACAACACATGCACAACTTAACGAAGAACAACAAAAATCTGCTGGCGTAACACCAGACATGATTCGTTTGTCTATCGGTCTTGAAAATGTAGATGACATCATCGAAGACTTAGCACAAGCTTTAGATAAAGCTTAATCTTTCACACCTTTAGTTTGAAAACTATAGATCAAACTTTCAGAACTTACAAATGACATCCTTAAGCTGAACTTTGCTTAAGAAATAGAACACATAACTATCAAACCTATAAAACTTATACAAAAGACCTCCCGTTGGGAGGTCTTTTTGTTAGTATGTGCTAATTTTATAAGAATAAAAAGTTGTATAGGTGTAATACAACCTTGATAGAATGGATATATAAAAAGACCTTGGATTCAATGATCCAAGGCCTTTAAGGGAGTATAGTGTGTGTAACGTTTGGTCTGTGGTGTGTGCACAGACCGTTTTCCTATTGTGTGAGATAGGATGTTAGGGAACCCGTGGTTAGTGTTACGGGCTCTCTGAGAGTGTGTTAGAGAGTGTATCCAAAGGATACAGTGTGTATAGTATGTGTGTTATATGTGTAGTGTGTCATCTAAGTGGGTTAGGATAGGGTTTCACTTGATGCAAGAAAAATCTTAGTATTTTGTGTTTTTAACTTTAGCGCTAATAACTTTACCGGATGTAGCGTCTACTTTTACTTCAGCATTTTTACCGCCGCCAGTTGTCATATCGAATTCATATACAACTCTGCCGTTTTCACGTTCAACAGTCCAATCCATAGTTTGGAAATCAGAACCAACTTTTTCCATAGCTTTTGTTTCAGCTACTTCAGGAATGATGATGTTTTGAACGTTAATTGTTTTAGAAGCTTTGGAGTAACCTTTTACTTCTTTACCAACGATTTGACCAGATGCTTCGTCTACTTTAATTTCTACTTCACGGTTGCCATAATAACCTTCTACTTCATAGTAAGGATTGTGTTTTGCGTCATAGGAAATAGATTTTACAGTAGCGCCAGGGAATTGTTGTTGGAATACTGTAATAGCGCCCATATAATCAACAGAATAGTTAGCTTGTGCGGATGGAACAACGCTACCAACACCATTCCAGTTGCTATGGTTGTTGTAACCATGGTTGCTAGCTGCACCAACTACACCTGCTAATAATACTGTACTAACGCCAAATGCACATAGTACTTTAGATACTTTCTTAACATTTTTCATAAGCAATGCCTCCTGATACCAAATTATAATTTTTGTTTAGTTACGATTTTGTGAAAGTAGATTTTACTCAATCTACTTACGTATAATTTAATATTGTTATATGAAAATAAGATGAAATTAAATGATTTCTGTATGAAGATGAGTATATCTTTTAGTTATTATGAACTATTGATAATAACTATTAGCTATAGTCAAAATTAAAAAGTACAAAAAACATAGTATATATAATATTAGACTATATAGTAAACTAAAAGTCAATCGTTATAGTTGACAATTAAAAATACAAGTGCTTTAATTTAGATAGTTAGTAGTTTGTTTTCGTGTTATCTTGGATTTTTATTCTCCATTGATAGCACAAATTCCTGCTTAGTCTGTTATGAATGGAGGTATACCATGAGCTCTACTGTATCAAAACAAACTCACATTACCACCCGTCAGTTAACGATGACAGCACTTTTTGTGGCGCTAATCGCCGTTGGTGCTTTCATACGGGTCCCATTACCGAATTGTCCGTTTACATTGCAAATCTTATTTACTACATTAGCGGGCATTGTTTTAGGTAGTCGTTTAGGTGCCGCTAGTGTTGGCATTTATATTATATTAGGTCTTGTTGGGGTTCCTATTTTTACGTCCGGTGGTGGTCCTAGTTATATTTTGCAACCTACCTTTGGTTATTTAATTGGCTTTATGGTTGGTGCGTATGCAGTAGGATGCATTGCAGAGACAATGGATACATTATCGTTTAAACGTTTGCTAGCTGGATCCATATTAAATCTATTTATTGTATATGGTCTTGGCATGGTGTACCTATACTTTATTATGAATCTGTATTTAGGTAAGCCTATTGGTGTCGAAGCTGTTATTATTACATGCTTCCTAATCCCCGTTGGTCCAGATATTTTCTTGTGCGCTGTAGCAGCATCTCTTGGTAAGAGAATTATTAAAGAATTACAGCACTAATAGAACGTTTTAATGATTATTATGTTTTAATGATTATTATAATTATAATAACAAGAATAAATATAATAACTATTATAAAGCATCAATCTTTTGTAGATTCATATAGACATTGAACTATGAAATATGCGTTATTATTTTATTCAACAGAATCATTCCTATTAAAAACGAGGCGTTAAGCCTCGTTTTTTATGTAATTCTTAAGGGTATACATAGCCTAATATAGGTTCTGCAGATTTGATTTTTGTAATCTCTACATATGGTTGTTTACGACCGTGGAAGTCTCGCGTAGAAACCTTACCTTCAATCGATACCCATTGTTCATTTTGTAAGCTATCACCATCTGTTTTATATGCTGTCATGCCAATAGGGGCAACGTCAGCAATACAACAAGCCATAGCCATACGAGAAATAGTAAATTCGTTAGATTTTAATGTATTATCTTCGCGGTTTACATAGCCTGTCATATAAACTGTGTAGTCTTTATATTGATCAACATTAGATCCAACCTTTACAATGGTTTGATAGAAATTATCTGAGTTCAAAACGATTTCTTTTTTGTCCTTGGAAATCCCTGGCTCTTTACTTTCACTGTTAACGGTGACAACCTCTCCAATAGCATCGTTTGTAAAGTCGAAATTGTTAGTATCATCGTTTACGCGAGCGGCACCATGAACGCCTGTTGATGGTACAAGAACGGGAGGAATGATGAGCAACATAATGGGAATAATAATCGGAACGATAGACTTCCAGTTATGCTTGTAGTATTTTGAAGGCGCCCAAATGATCGTCGCTAGACCTCCTAAAATAAGGGCAACGCCACTAATACCTAGTAAAAGTTCATAACGTGGTGCAATATAGTTCAAATAACGACCTGTCACAATGAGGTAAATACAGCAGATACCTAAGGTGAGATACAATAGACCTTTCACGATAGAAAAGCGATCTTTCAGTCCTAATGTCATGAAATCATCTCCTTTTAATTAATTAAGAACTGAGATAATGATTATAAAAGTTTGTAAACTAGCTAAGAAAAAATTTGAATACTAATGCTGCTATGTAGGACATAACGGCAATTGTTATACTTAATCGTACGATAAATGAGGGAGGCATATATTGTTTTAATATATATACATTTTTGATATCTAGCATCGGACCCAAGATGAGGAAGCCCATTACGGAGCTAATAGGAAATAAAGTGCTTAAGGATTTACCGATGATAGCATCTGATGTAGAGCAGACTGAGAAGAAGAATGCTAACATCAGCAAAATTGGAATGGCTGTAAATTCTGGCAAGGTTAATCCTGCATTGAGAAGCCAAGGTTTGCCATACACTTGAACTATAGATAGTACAGTTGCCGCCATGGAGAAATAGAATAAGAGTTGAGAAAACTCTTGTTCCATATGGATTAACAATCTTTTTTTATCAATATATTTAGTTTTAGTTGTTTCTAAAACGATTTCTTCGTAGCTAAGACTCTGTGGTGCTCTTGCTTTCAATATAGATGTGGCTGGAGGCCAGAATCGGAATGATAGGGCTACTAACAAGGCCACAACTAGCCCTAAAACGATACGCCATACGGAGAGTATAGGATTGTCTGGAAATGCATACCAAGTAGAAAGAATGGTGATAGGGTTTATAATCGGACTAGCGAGCATAAATAAAAGGGCTACCGATAAAGGGATACCTCTGTCTATTAGTGCTTTGAATAAGGGGATGATAGCACAGTCACAAATTGGCAAGGCAAAGCCACTGACCATAGCAGCCCCATAACTTTTCCAAGAATGGTCTCCTAACAGTTTTAGTAGCACTCGTTGTGGTACGAAATAGCGAATAATCGTTGAGCCTACCGTGCCTAGCAATAGGAATGGGATGGCTTCGATGATGAGACCCGTGATTATAGCAAAGCATTGGTGGATGGAATAGGGGATGTCATGGCGAAAAGCTGTGACCAACAGTATATAAGTTGTAACACCAATAACTAATAGATTGGGAATGAGTCCCCATGTAGAATTTCGGCACAGCTGCTCCACTTTTTCAGGGGTGGGAGTGGTTACAATTTTAGCCTCTCCGTTGTAGGTGCGCAATAAAGTGTGATGTGTATCGGACTCTGTTATGATACAATCTGCGCTGTATAATTGACTCATTACATCATTACCTAAACCAGGGAGTATGGTTGAAACAAATTGATCGGTACAAATATATAATACCTTTTCTATTTGTACTAGGTGTCTTAACATATCGCTATATAGTAAGGCTTCTAGTTGATGAAAGCTTACCATGCCATTCCACTCAATCCATAGCTCTTTTGGCTGTACTTGTTTTAAATAATCCCCGATTTTACAGGCTATCAACTCGTAAGACTTGATATCGCTAGGAACGATGGCACTGAGTTCATCCGCATTGAGTTGTAAGGGCTCTTTGATAAGAGGCTCACTGCCTTCTTCGGCGCTGATTATTGCGGTACCGCCTAGCTTTTTTCGGTATTGTAATTGTTTGTTTATGAATGTGCTTTTACCGGATCCAATAAACCCTGTAACGATATAAACAGGAATCATGATTGACACACTTCGTTATGTACCATTGGTACATTAAAATCTGTTCCGATAACGACTAAACTATAGTCATTAGTTTCACTAGGTGAAAGCGAACAATAATGTGTGCCGTACTGGAGTTCGTGTGGGCCTTCTGTAGTAGGTACAATCCCTTTGGCACGAAGCACTGTATCAGGCATGCCTTCTAAAATGGTTTTCCACTGTGCGAGACTGAGAGTACGTAAATCCTTAAAGGTATGACTCATAAATAAATGTTCATCGTGCAAACAGTGATCATCATGACAATGATACAGACACTTGATGTAATCACGCAAACTGATGGTATCCCATGCTTCTTCATGGATTGGTGTATGTGGTGCGAGGTCGCGAATCATACGTTTCGTAATGCTTGTTTGTTGAATATCTTCTGTATGGCTCAAAAAAATCGCATCACTATGAGTGATTTGATCCTTGAAGAAAAGTCCAAAATTTTTGATAAACATTGGTGCTTGCATAGCATCGACAGTCGTTATCGATGCGTGAACGTAAGCAGATTTTGCAATGTCCTCGTCGTTACAAGTATGGATGATTTCACTAAGCTTGCTAACACCTGATGGCTCGATGTAGATCATATCGATTTTGTAATTTTGGAGAATATCAAGTAGTGCTTGCTGGAAATTTCCTTGTAAGCTACAACAAATACAGCCAGAGGTTACTTCGCGAACTGTAGCCCCTGTTTTTGCAAGATTAGTCGCATCAAGGCTAGTTTCACCAAAATCGTTTTCTATAATAAGAATTTTATCTTTCGATGTATGTTCTTTTAATATATGTTGTAATAATGTTGTTTTTCCAGAACCTAGAAATCCGGATATGATAACTATTGGAATCATATATACCTCCTGCGTAATGTAAACACAGTATACACCTATAGGATAACACAGAAAATACTCTATGGGGTATATGGAGGCTAGCAAGTTCCTCAGAGTTTAACAGTCTTCTCTGAAATTTATAGGTTATATACTATATATGAGTATACTGACACATGTAGTTGATATTCATAATTATTTATAAATAAAATGATGCATTACATGTTGTCCACATATGAAAGAATACTCCTATGTGAATAAATATTTATTTGTATAGTTGAGAAATTTTTATAAAAAAATCCCTCCTACAAGATAATTCAGTTGGAGAGATTGGCTGAATTACTTGTAGGAGGGTTGGAGAGTCATTATTACATGGGTCTCATAATTTGATGTGCTATTTGCTTATAGTATAACAAATTATACATCAAAAATATAGTAATTATTTATTTTATTGTAATTTTGCTAATAATGCTTTGAGGTACACATATACATTTTCAACAGAAGGTAAATGAACGCGTTCTGTTGGTGTATGAGGACTTACGATAGTAGGCCCAAAGCTAATCATCTGTGTATTTGGCAATACGCCTTTTAACAAACCACATTCGAGACCTGCGTGAATAGCATTTACATTAGCTGGTGTATCGAACATTTCGTTATGTAAGGAAATCGCTTGTTCTTCCAATTTCGATCCTTTGTCGTATTCCCATGCTGGATATCCACCTGTACGCTCTGCAGCTACGCCAAGTGCTTTTGCAAGAAGCATCATTTTTTTCGTTAAGAATTCAAGACTATTACTATTGGAACTACGAATAGAAATGAGTATTTCAATGGTATGTTGATTTTCACGTACGATAGCAATATTATTAGATGTTTCTACAAGGTTTGGGATAGACTTACTTACAGAATGAACCCCATCTTGTGCAAGATAGATATATGTAATAAGTGCTTCTGTTGTGTCTTCTGCATATACTATTTCAGGAGTAGGAACATCTTCAACTACAAATGTAAGGCCTGGATCCTGTACACTATATTCGTGTTGGTATTGTTTTTCTTGGTATGCGAGCAATGTTTTAATGGCTGCCACATCTTCAGAGCGTACGGATAGTACAGCTACTGCTTTAGACGGGATTGCATTATGTTTTACGCCACCTTCAAAAGACGCTAAGCTAATAGGATATTGTTGTTGAATATCATAGAGTACACGGGTTAGCACTTGGTTTGCATTGGCTCGTTGCTCGTTGATTTCGATGCCGGAGTGTCCCCCTTTGAGGCCGGTTACTGTAATGGATAAGCCCGCATCATAGCCTGGTTGATTGTTATCGCGTAACAATGGAATTTTTACATGTACGTGGCAACCGCCAGCACAACTAACGGTGAAGTCATGTTCTACCTCTGTATCCAGGTTGAGTAAGTAGTCACCAGTTACTTGACCTTCTTTAATGGCAAAGGCACCATCCATACCAGTTTCTTCGTTGGTAGTGAATAATAATTGCATAGGTCCATGTTGTTGGCTTTCATCTTCAAGGAGAGCAAGCATCATAGCAGCACCCATGCCATTATCGGCACCTAATGTTGTATGGTCTGCGTGCATCCATTCGCCTTCGATGATATTGGCGATTGGATCTTTAGAGAAGTCGTGGTTAGAGTCATGGTCTTTAACACAAACCATATCAATATGGCCTTGTAAAATGATGGATGGACGGTTTTCATAACCTGGAGATGCAGCTTTTTTGATAACTACATTAAAGATTTCGTCTTGATGAACTTCAAGACCTAAATTTTTAGCAAAGTTCACGATGTAATCGCTGATGCCTTTTTCATTGCCGGACTCACGAGGGATTTGGCTCATTTCTTTAAAAATTTCTAATACGCGTTTTGATTGAACGATTGTTTCCATAATGGTACCTTTCATTCTCATGTAAAATAGACATGTATGTATTATTGAAAGCTTTTAAAACAATATAAAATAAAGTATTATAGCGTAATGGTCGCTTGTTTTACAGTCTAGACTAGGTCCTTTCATACATACGAACTATATAAATTATTATTGTATATATATAGTTATATCACAATAAAGATTATTAGGATAGCTTATGCTAGGTGCTAGCTATATAGGAATAATATTGTATAATGAGGGTATACGAATAACGAATAACAATTAACTAAATTTCTATAGATCTTAGAAGGTTGGTGAACTAATGCAACATGAAAGCCGCAATATTAGCATGCTTATGGATTTTTATGAGATGACTATGGCACATGGCTACTTTACAAAATTAAAAAATGTGGATCGCGTCGCATTTGATGTTTTCTTTAGACGTAATCCAGACAAGGGCGGTTTTGCTATTTTTGGTGGTCTTGAACAAATCGTTGAGTACATTTTAAATTTACACTTTGATGAAAGTGATATCTCTTATTTACGGAGTCAGGGTATTTTTAGTGAAGAATTTTTAGAATATCTAAAAGATTTCTCTTTCACCGGTGATGTATATGCCTTCCCAGAAGGTTCTATCATCTATCCTAATGAACCTGTAATTACAATTGTGGCGCCTCTCATAGATGCACAAATCATAGAAACTGCAGTACTTACTATGATGAACCATCAATCTCTTATCGCCACAAAAGCTAATCGCATCGTTCGCGCTGCGGATGGGCGTATTGTGGCTGACTTTGGTGCTCGTCGTGCACATAATGTAGACGCTGCTGTATATGGTGCAAGAGCCGCTTATATTGGTGGTGTTCAGTCCACTGCAACCGTTTTAGCAGGGCAACAATTTGGCATTCCTGTTAGTGGGACCATGGCACATAGCTGGGTTATGTACTATGGTTCTGAATACGATGCTTTCAAAGCCTATGCCGAAGTGTATCCAGATAATGCAGTATTCCTCGTTGATACTTATGATGTGTTAAACTCTGGCGTGCCCAATGCTATTAAGGTAGCAAAGGATGTATTGGAGCCAATGGGGAAACGCTTAAAAGGAATTCGCCTAGATTCTGGTGACCTTGCGTATTTGGCTAAAAAAGCGCGGCGCATGCTAGATGATGCAGGCTTAGAAGATTGTAAAATCATGGCATCTAATAGTCTAGATGAGTATACAATCACATCTTTGCTCATACAAGGTGGGCCTATTGATATTTTTGGTGTAGGGGAACGCCTCATTACCTCTAAGAGTGATCCCGTATTTGGTGCGGTATATAAGATTGCTAGCATCGAGAAAGATGGTATGTGGGAACCGCGTATCAAGATTTCTGAAAGTGTTGAAAAAATTACTAATCCAGGTTTAAAAAAGGTATATCGTGTTTATAATGATAAAGGACGTGCGATTGCAGATCTATTAACATTATTGAGAGAGGTGCCCGATACAGAGGAACCATATCGTTATATCGATCCTGAGCAACCTTGGCGTGAATTATATTTTGAAAATTGTACTTTTAAAGAGATGAAGCAGCTTATTATCAAGGATGGTAAATTAGTTGTGGACTTACCAACCCTAGAGGAAATTCGAGCATATGTGCAAGATCAATTAGCTAATGAAATTTGGCCTGAAGAGCAACGCTTTGAAAATCCACATCGTCACTACCTTGATATGAGTCCTAGCTACTATCAATTGAAGATGGATTTATTGAACCGTATTTATCGGAAAAAGTAGGAGGGCCTATGTTAGAAAATCCACAAGCTACAAAAGATGCCCTCGTTCAATGGATTCGAGATTATTTTGGTGAAAATGGTCCTAACTGTAGTGCTGTAGTTGGCATTTCAGGTGGTAAGGACTCTACTATCGTGGCGGCTCTTTGTAAAGAAGCTCTCGGTGCAGATCGCGTAGTTGGTGTTCTTATGCCAAATGGAGTGCAATCGGATATTGATGATGCTCAGGCAGTGGTAAATCATTTAGGAATTCCTCACATGACGGTCAATATTGGCGCTGCCTATGAGGTGCTAACTCATGCTATCGTTCAAGCTAAGGGATATGATGTTGTAACGGGGAGAACTGATTTAGCCAAGGATGCAATTATCAATACACCGCCTCGCCTTCGAATGACAACGCTCTATGCAGTAGGGCAAAATTTGCCAAATGGTGCTCGTGTAGCCAATACTTGTAATGGTTCTGAAGACTACGTAGGATACTCTACAAAATACGGAGATAGTGCAGGTGATTTTAGCCCTCTCGCACAACTCGTAGTAGAAGAAGTTCGTCAAATAGGAAAACTTCTTGATATTCCATTGCACCTAGTTGATAAGGTACCAAGTGATGGTCTCAGCGGTCAGTCCGATGAGGTTAAATTAGGATTTACCTATGCTGTATTGGATCATTATATTAGAACTGGGGAAATTGAAGATCAGATAACAAAAGAGCGAATCGACTATCTGAATCGAATTAATAAACATAAATTAGAGCTGATGCCGTCATTTGACCCAAAGCTTTAATTGATAAGGCAGAAATCTCGATTTATAGAGATGAATCCATGAATCTATAGGGGCGAAGCCATAAAATAAGATAAAATAATTTTTTAGAATATAATAAGGCTGGCCATTATTGACCAGCCTTATTGAATCGTACTTAGTTTAAATTTAATAACAATAATTATTTTATAGTTTTATAGTGGAGGTAATATGGATACAAAAATCGCTTTGATTGGTACTGGAGGAACTATTGCAGGAAAAGGTGCTTCAAATACTGATTTAACAGGTTATACGGCAGGGGTGTTAGGACTTGACGAAATCTTAGCCTCCGTACCTGGTACAAAACCGTATGGTCCTTATACATATACTCAGTTTAGTAATATTGAAAGCTCCGATATTACCGTAAATCACTGGTTAGAACTTTCTAAGTTGGTGCAAAAATTGGTTAATCGAGATGATATCGGTGGTGTTGTTATTACTCATGGCACAGATAGCATGGAGGAGACGGCATATTTTCTGAATCTGACAGTTCATACAGACAAGCCAATTGTTATTACTGGATCTATGAGACCCGCAGGTGCTATTAGTGCAGATGGGCCAATTAATTTATTGCAAGCTATCCAAGTAGCGAGAACACCATCGTCTGTAGGTAAAGGTGTGATAGTCGTATTAAATGGCTACATTGATGGGGCAAGGGATGTATCTAAATGCAACACTACTAATGTAGCGACTTTTGATAGTCCATTAGTGGGGCATCTTGGTATTGTACAAGATGGTGTTGCCCATTATTATAAAACGTCGACTCGACGTCATACTCAAGACTCTGTATTTGATGTGAGTAAATTGTCTGAGTTACCTCGTGTAGTTATAATGACCTGCTATGGTGGTATGGATGATATGGTGCCTATGAGTGTAGTTGCTACAAATCCTGACGGTTTAATTTTAACAGGTCTTGGTCATGGTACAATCCCACAAAACGTACGTCAAATCACACAGAATACAAAGTTTCCAACGGTACGTGCTTCTCGTACCGGTAGTGGTATGGTATCTGCAGTGCCACAAGATGCACTGGCAAACTATCTAGTATGTGATACTTTAAGTCCACAAAAAGCGCGTATTTTATTGATGCTAGGGCTTACAAAAACTAAAAATCTTAAAAAGTTACAACAATTTTTCCATGAATATTAAAGGCACATAATATTCATGGAACATATGAAACATAATAATTCTTTGAATCTAATAATTAATTTGAAAAATTTGAGAAAATATCTCAAATTTTAATTTGATATTCATTTTCAAAAATTATACTATATGTAACAGTTTTATATGCAATAAACCGCACATTCCGATCGCCTAGGATGTGCGGTTTTTCATTTGTATTATATTTTTCATATATGAGTGGGGTATTGAATGATAATTTTTGGGGTATCATTCTAGATATTTTTGTATATTACAAAATAGGATTATTCAGCGCCGATAGCATTTTCTAGTGCTCTTTGTACGCCTACATAGACAGCCTTGGCTAAGGTATCTCCAAATAATGAGAAGGAACCAGCATCTGTTAAGATATCTCCATTTGTATCGATGGTGAGGATGATACCATCTGTAGAGGTACCTGTGGCAGATGTTTTGCGTTCTTTTGTGATTGCGTCAGGAATGTCTTCATTAATAAACGGATGGAGTCGTACGCTTTCAACATTCCAATCTTGTAGGGCTGCGGTTTTTGCTTCGGTAATAGTCATAACAGCTTTTACCATAGCGCTATCTGTTAAAGCTTTATTTGTAAATACGAGGATATTGATTGTGCCTGGCACTATGAAGTCTCCATCACGCTCTTCGTAACAATAGCCTGTACCTGCGCGATGTGCCGTTTTTTCATAGCCTGCAGTCACGATAGTTTCCACAATAGTATCATGTTCTTCAACTTTGGCATAGGCGTGTAGATGCATTGTGGCAGACGTGAGAAGTGCTGTACTAAAATGAACAGGAGTATCAATATGTTCAAATTCTTGAGCCAAATAATCGGCTACAGAGCCACCGGGTAAATCTTTTTCTGTTTCGATTTGATATGTTAGCTGTTGGTTGCGTACCGCTAGCGTATGGTGATAGCCACCATTTAATTGTCCGCTCGAAAGAGAATAGTGGATATCGTCAAAGTGTACCGTAACGGAGTGTAACTCTCTAGTTACATAGCCTCCAGTAGCAAGCTCTTGGGGTGCTTCGTATAGATTTTTGAACATGTAAGTCTCCCTAGTTTTATGATTGTTATATATGGAATATAACGATATAATATCTTTATTATCGTATTGCAAATGCATATGTAAAATTATAGCATATATATTTACCGTTATTATATTGCTATTATGTTGTGATAGATATTTGTTATTGTATCGATTTATATTATGGATGGTTACTATGGCTAATTTCTTAAGTGCTGTTTCTGAATTTCTTTTTAAAGACGCTAATATATTAATTCAAATAAGGGACTGGTTTTTTGCACAAGCTGGAAATATCTTATTAGCATTAATTTTATTTTGGATTGGGCGATATGCTATTAAATGGGTAAAAGCATTTGCGGTCCGCATTATGACAAAAGCTTCCTATGACTCAGCAGCAATGAGCTTTATCACTCAAATTATTAATTATGCCTTGCTAGTAGGGTTAGTATTGATTTGCTTAAACCAAATCGGTATTCCTACAACATCCTTTATAGCTGCTTTTGGTGCGTTTGGTTTAGGTATTGGTCTCGCCTTACAGAATAACCTTTCTAATTTAGCATCTGGTTTATTAATTCTTATCTTCAAACCTTTTAGAGCGGGTCACGTTATTCAGGTAGGTGATGTAGTTGGCAGTGTTAAATCAATTCAATTTATGTATACAGTTATTACTACAAAAGATCAAAAGAATGTATACATACCTAATTCTCTTCTTACATCACAAGCTGTAACTAACATTGTTTATACTACAGAACGGGTTATCCCATTTACGTTTGACATTGGTTATAATAATGATCATCATGAGGCAATAAAAATCTTAAAAAATATTTTTGCAGCAGATAAACGTGTCCTTAATCCGAAGAATATGGAAATAGGTATCTCTGAATTTGGAGATAATTCTGTACGAATCGCCGCTTATGCTCGTGTTAAGTCGAATGATTTTCTCGATGTTCAATATAGCATTATGTCTGATGTAAAAGATGCATTCGACAAATATGGCATCGATATTCCATATCCTCAACGTGTAGTATATATTCAAAATGTAGATACATCGACAGGTGAAATTAAAGGGACAAAGAAGAAAGCAACTGCTACAAATGTAGCACTAGATGATAGTCTTGAAAGTTAAGATACTGGAAGGTAGAACGAGAGTGATGACACTTTTAACGACGAATATTCATATGTTTTATAAGAAATTGGTATTGGCCATAACTTTTATAGGAATCATATTTATAGGTGCTAGTGTTGCTCAAGCTGCATACATTGCACCTCCTTCTACTGTTGGTGAGGCCGTAGTCCTAATTGATGCAGATACAAAACAAATTTTATTTGCAAAGAACCCAGATAAGTGGATGCATCCAGCTAGTACTACAAAAATGGTCACCTTGTTAACTGCCTTAGAATTAAAGGGCACACAGCTTGATGAATTAGCTACTATAAGTAGCTATGCAACGAGCATGGAAGAATCAAACCTTGGGGTTCGCGTAGGCGATCAGATTACATTGGAAGGTGTTCTTGAAGGTATGATGGTTGCTAGTGGTAATGATGCGGCCGTTGTAGTAGCCGAAAATGTAAGTGGTTCTGTGGATAAATTTGCTAAAGATATGACTCGCATTGCTGCAAAAGCGGGGGCAAAGAATAGTGTGTTCTTGAATCCTCATGGATTAACACAAAAGGGTCACCATTCTACGGCTCGTGATTTAGCGATGATTGCTGCGTACGGTATGAAATACCAAATGTTCCGTGACAAGGTTGCCAATGATTACTACAAGGTGCCGTACCAAAACCGTGCACCAGAAACAATTCGTACTACAAACCACTTCATTCGCAACAAATATCCTGGTGCAAATGGCTTGAAAACAGGTTTTACAAATGCAGCAGGAGAATGTTTGATTGCATCTGCCACACGTAAGGGCCATACTATGATTGTAGTCATGTTAAACGATGATAACCGTTGGGATGAAGCGGTGCAATTCCTTGATTATGGCTTTAAACTCCGTGGGGTAATTTAAGGACCTGTTGTGTAATGGGGGACATATGAGTTCATTTTTTGCATTTTTAAAACGCATGCGCTTTATCAATCGATGGAGCCTCATGCGAAATACGGAAATAGAAAATATTCAAGAGCATAGCCTTGAAGTGGCTATGGTAGCGCACAACTTGGGGGCTATAAAAAATGAATACTTCGGTGGGAATGTAGATATCAATAAGGTAGCTGTCATAGCTATGTATCATGAGGTGAGCGAAATCTTTACAGGAGATATGCCGACACCAATCAAGTATTTTGATCCAAAGTTGCGGGAACTGTATGGTGAAGTTGAAACTTTGGCGCAAGAAAAAATGCTATCAACCTTGCCAGACCGGTTACAATCTGTTTATAAGCCTATACTTGTTGATGCAGAGGCTAGTCCAGAATGGCCTCTCGTTAAGGCTGCCGATATAATTTCAGCCTATATGAAATGCGTCAAAGAGCTCAAGGCAGGGAATGATGAGTTTAAAGAGGCACATGACTCTATCTTAGCTAAGCTGAAAAATCTAAATATGCCTGAGGTAGATATGTTTCTTGAAATATATATCCCTGCTCTTGGTAAGAGTTTGGATGAGTTGAACTATTACGAAATTAAATAATTACTAAAAGAGACGACTTCTTGAACTGCACCCCCAAAAGTGGACACAATTTTGGGGGTGCAGTTCATTTGGGCCGTCTCTTTTTGATTCTAAAAATTTGTAGATTATTTTGCTAATGCTTTATCAAATTTTTGTTAGTTTGCTTAATAAAAATTATTATAAGTGTATTTGTTAATTATTATGTCTTATTGAGTGTTATAGTTTACTTTTTCTATCTATAATCTCTTGATTTCTCATTAGTATTTTTTTACCTCGCCACGAGAAGGCTCGACGACCGTATTTTGCTTTGAATTCTTTGTTTGTTAGTGCTTCTAGTTCGTCTATATTGACATACGGCTCAATCTGTTGAAATTCAGGGATAGGCGTAGTTGGAATATCTTTATTGTGAGGACACACCTCTTGGCATACATCACAACCAAATACGAGTGGAGTTTTAGCGAGGATATTTTCCTCTTTATCGGTGAGCTCTCCTTTTTTCTGCGTCAAGAAGCTTTTACAGGTGTTGTACTTAAAATCGTCATGGCCTAAACATTGACCTAAGCACGCTGTAATACAACGATTGCATCCCATGCAGGACTGCTCAAGAGGGGTATTTGCTTTGAGTTCTAGTGTTGTTAAAATCGTACCAATAACGACATAAGAACCCCATTTAGGGCTGATAAAACAGTTGTTCTTTCCGTAAAAGCCGAGACCTGCTAAGTAGGCCATGTACCGATCTGCTAAAGGAGAGGTGTCGCAATGAATGGAGAACTGAGCCGAGTCATCAATTATTTGTAATCTTTCAATAAGACGTTCTAAATATTCATTAATGACCAGGTGATAATCTGTTGACCATGTATAGCGCGATAGATTGGCATGGCCTTTGTGTTGTACATGGTACGGGAATAGACAAACGATGGCACTTTTGGGCATAAACTGAGTCGTTCCTAGTAGTCTTGCCTCTACATCTGCCGTAGTAAAGGGGCATGGGTTGCTTTCAAATAAAATAGTTTTGGCCTGTTCAGGTAGTGGCCATGAGGCAATTCCAAATTCATAAATATGTAATTCTTTGCAAATTTCCTGTAAATTTATATCTTTCATCGTAGATTTAGTGGTAAATAATTGGTAAAATAAAAGTATAAGAAATGCACGAGATTCTATAGTTTTTTGTTAAGTTTGTAGTTTGGTGAGAACTGTATTTTTATAGTTAGCACCGTAATTCTGTTAGTATTAGTATACCATTGAGAGGACAGATTATGTTAGCATTTATGAAAGTATTACAACCGAAGACGGTGGAAGAGGCTTATGAATTAGCCACAAAGAACAAAACTGCTCCTATGCTAGCAGGCGGCTGTTGGCTGCGTTTAGGACGACGAACTTGGCCATCAGTGATTGATATGGCGAGTCTTGATTTGCGTTATGTTCGTGAAGAAGATAAGGAGTTTGTAATTGGCGCTATGGCGACACAAGGGGATGTGGAACGCTTTGAGCCTTTACAACAATTCTGCGGCGGTGCCGTAGTTAAAGGCGTTAAGGAGATTCTTGGCGTTCAATTTAGGAATACTGCTACCATGGGCGGTTCTGTAGCAAGTAAGTTTGGCTTCTCTGATATTATCCCCGCGCTATTGGCAGTGCATGCAGACATCGTTACCTTCAAAGGCGGTCGTATGTCCATGCAAGATTATATGACATATAGAGAACGTGATATTCTCGTGGAGATTCGCATCCCTAAAGTAGATGTACCTGTATCTGTTGAAGCTCTTCGCATCTCTCGTGGTGATTTCCCGTTATTGACAGGTGCTCTTCGCCATGATGAAAAAGGGGTTGAATTGTATATCGGTACAAGACCTGGTGTACCTCAATTAGCTGTTAAAGCAAGTGCTTTGCTTTCAGAAAAAGGATTATCTGCCGCAAAAGAGGCAGGTCAATTGGCATCTGAAGAACTAGTGTATCAATCTAACTCTCATGCGTCCAAAGAATATCGCATGGAAATGGTAAAAGCAATGGTTCAACGCTTAGCTAAGGAGGTGGCACAATAATGGAACTCGTACTTAATATTAATAACAAAAATGTAACTGTTAATGTGCCAACTGATGAGATGTTGCTAGATACATTGCGTGATCTTGGCTATTACAGTGTCCGCTGTGGCTGTGATACTACAAACTGTGGCCTTTGCACTGTATGGGTGGATGACGAAATTATTTTGTCCTGTGCATACCCTACATTTCGTGCGCCAGGACATAAAATTACTACATTAGAAGGCTTACAAGAGGAAGCTGAATTATTAGCGGCTTGTATCGCAAGTGAAGGCGCAGATCAGTGTGGCTTTTGTACAACTGGCATGATGATGAGTGCTATTAATTTGAAACGCAAAAATCCAAAGGCTAGCGATGATGAGATTCGCGAATACCTCATAGGTAACTTATGTCGCTGTACTGGTTATGAATCACAACTTCGAGGAGTTCGTAAATTCTTAGAAGGAGGCCTATAATGATGAACAAGCATATTGGTAAATCTTATGACAAAGTTGACTCAAAAGGTATTTTGTCTGGTAAACCGTCTTATACTGGCGATTTTGTTCCCAAAGATGCGCTCGTTATTAAGGCCCTTCGTAGTCCTCATGCTCAGGCGCGCATCAAATCTATTGATACATCTAAAGCCAAATTGATTCCTGGCGTAGAAGCTATTTTTACTTATGAAGATGTGCCTAATACGCGATTCACATTAGCAGGTCAAACATATCCAGAGCCATCCGCTTATGATGCACTCATCTTGGACCCTGTAGTTCGCTATGTTGGAGACGAAGTAGCTCTTATCGTAGCAAAAGATGAGGCTACAGCGCTTAAAGCAATGCCGCTTATCAAGGTTGAATACGAAGTACAGAAACCTGTACTTGATATGCATACTGCTATCGACCATGAAACTATAGTACATCCTGAAGATGATATTCACAATAATATCCCTGTAGGACAAGATTACAAACGCAATATTTGCGTATCCTATCACAAACGGGTAGGAGATGTGGAGGCAGAACTTGCTAAATGTGATTACGTGGCAGAAGGTACATACTTTGACCAGGCCACACGCCAAACAGCGATGGAACCATTCCAAAGCTTTGGATATATAGATGCGCTAGGTCGTGTAGTTATCGTATCCTCTACACAAATCGTATTCCATGTACGCCGTCACATCGCTCGTGCACTCGGTATTCCGGCCACAAAAGTCCGTGTTATTAAACCTCGTATCGGCGGCGGTTTCGGCTCTAAACAAACGGCTTGTACAGAAATTATGACGGCCTTTGTATCGTGGACATTGAAAAAACCTTGTTATCTCTTATACGATCGTACAGAAGCACAAACTTGCTCCACTACACGTCATGCTCGTGAATGGAAAATCCGTGTTGGTGCTACAAAAGATGGCATTATTAAAGTTATTGATATGGACTCCATCACAGCCGCTGGTGCACATGCAACTCATTGCTTCACTACTACAACGGCTGGTGAACATAAATCTGTACCTTTGTACAACAAAGTGACTGCTGTTCATTATGGTACAGAAGGTGTGTATACTAATCAAACTCCGGGTGGTGCTTTCCGTGGGTATGGTGCAACAGAAGCATTGTGGCCATTAGAATGTGCAGTAAACCAGTTAGCTGATAAGATGGGGATTGATCCAGCTGAGTTACGTCAGAAGAACTTAATAGCGGAAGGTGAACAAAGCTTAGTATATGCTCCAGATGAATATCTTGATTCTGGTCTTTTCCAAGATACTGTAAATCGGGTAAAAGAAATGGCTCGTTGGGATGAACGCCCTCATTCTTGGGATATCGATGAACGCTATCGCGGTGGACTGGGCATGGCTTTAGCATTACAAGGCTCTGGTGTCGCAAATATAGATGTGGCGTCTGTTGAAATTCGCCTTGGTGACGATGGTAATTATACATTGTATACTGGGTCTTCTGATATGGGCATGGGGTCTAATACCGTATTGACTCAAATGGCCTGTGAAGTAATCGGCTGTCCTATGGAATATATGACTGTTATTGAATCAGATACAGATATCGTACCATTCGATCCAGGGTCTTACGCATCTAGTACAACCTATGTAACAGGTACTGCTGCTAAGATGGCGGCAGAAGAATTGCGCACTAAGATTATTGCTAAATTCGCTCATTTCTTTGAAACTGACGTTGAAAACGTTGACTTTGACGGCGTTGTAGCTACCACAAAAGATGGTGCTAAAACAATGGATATCCATCAATTGGCACCAAAATTATTAGTTGGTGTTAATGCGGAGCAATTGTCTGGTTTTGCTACATGGGGGAGTCATACATCCCCACCTCCATTTATGGCATCTATTGCTGAGGTGAAGGTAGATAAACAAACAGGTAAGGTTATTCCTCTTCATTTCTATTCTTGTGTTGATTGTGGTACTGTTATCAATCCTAAATTGGCTCGCGTTCAAGTTGAGGGTGGTGTAGTACAAGCTATCGGCATGGCTTTATATGAAGATGTACGCTATTCCAACAATGGCCGTTTGGAAACAAACAATCTTATGACTTATAAAATCCCAACCCGTCAGGATATTGGTGAATTACATACAGACTTTGTAGAATCTTACGAGCCTACAGGTGGTTTCGGAGCAAAATCTATTGGTGAGGTTGTCATCAATACGGGGTGCCCTGCTATTCAACATGCCATTAAAAATGCAGTTGGTGCGGATATTCGTACATTACCTATGACACCTGAGAAGGTATTTATGGCTATGGACGAGAAATATAAAGTATAGAGATTTCTAGTTCCTTTTACTTTCTAAGGAGGCCTGGTTCTATGACATCACAAACATCCTATTGGAATCGATTGATTCAGCCGGGAATCGTTGCCCTTGTTGGGGCAGGCGGTAAAACGACTGTGCTTTCAAAACTAGTAGAATATGGACGGCTGAAAGGTCAGCCCATCGTAGTTACGACTACGACTCGACTTTATGAGTCTCAGGTGGCTCATTATGAACCGATTTATACTCATAATATTAATGAAGCTGATGAGTATTGTACTGACCGACTTTTACATGGCTATTGTGGTGCGTGGTTCACTGGAATTACAGGAACAAAAGTAGACTCCTTAGATTGTGATCTTATCGATGGTTTATCCAAGTTACATCCCAATTGGCAAATTGTTGTAGAAGCAGATGGGGCGAAGGAAAAATGGCTCAAGGCACCTAAGACGACCGAACCTATCATTCCATCTCTTACAAAGACTACGATTGGCCTCGTGAATCTACAAATGCTAGGGGCCCCGTTAGATGATGAGCACGTACATAATATCGAGCTTGTTCAAGATATTGTAAAACGTGATATGGGGGCTATTGTAACTCCTCGTATGTTGGCTGATCTTGTTTTGCATAGGCAAGGTTTATTCCAATACAGTAAAGGTAAGAAAATATTATTCTGTACTGGTTATGAAACAGTGCAACATCGCATTATCGATGATTTTATTGATCATATTGTTGATAGTGATATTACGGCTATCATTTTGGCTGATGGATATAAAGCAAGTTGTGAAATCCGTCGCATTATTCAATGTCGGTAGGTACTCATGACTAATGTGAAAGCAAATTGTAACACCGCTTTTAGTCCCATGAGAGACCCCATAGACCGTCATCCTTTGCATATTGGCATTGTCCTCCTTGTGGGAGGGCAATCCAAGCGTATGGGATGTAATAAGCAGCTCTTACCCTGGCGTGGCAAGACTGTTCTAGATGCGGTCTGTGGGGCTCTTCAAGGTGGATGGGGTGGACAGGTAGCTTCTACTGTATCGTGTAAGCTACCTTTTGTGGCAGTTACTGGTGATGATCATGAGAAACTAGAACCTATTGTCACCAGCTATGGTTTTGAAGCCCTTCGAAATGACCATCCTGAACTGGGGCAAGGCGTATCCATAGCGCTGGGAGTACATCATTTGGTGAATACGGCGCCTATATCGCTAGACGGTATTCTCTGTTCAGTAGGAGATCAACCACTTTTGACGAGTGCTGTTGTACACGAGGTCATTCGTGCGTTTAATGAAAACTTTCATCCGAAAACTATCGTCGTTCCACATTATGGGGCAAATTATCACTCGGGAAATCCCGTTCTCTTTGGTTCTCATTGGTTTGATTATTTACAACAGATTCAAGGGGATCAAGGGGGTAAGACCATTATTCATGGTGATGGTAAAGCCCATGTTGTGAAATTATGGATTAGTGATGATATTGGCGACGATATCGATACACCCGATGATTTTGAGCGTTTGAAACATCGTGAAAGTGAGGCATTATGAAACCATTGGTACTCATGCGTGGAGGCGGAGACATTGCTTCCGGCGCTGTATATAGATTGAGACGGGCGGGCTATCCCGTTGTAATTAGTGAAATAGCTATTCCTACAATGATTCGCCGCGAAGTATGTTACGGTAATGCGGTTCATCGTGGAGAAATGATTTTGGAACGTTTTGTTGCTCGTCATGTGTCTCTTAATGAAGTGAAGGATACATTGGCACAGGAAATCATCCCCGTTGTCACTAGCTCATATGAGGAATTATTGGACACTTTAAAACCAGAGATTGTAGTCGATGCTATTTTGAGTAAAAAGAATCTTGGTACAAAACGGGATGATGCAGAGCTCGTTATCGGTGTGGGCCCTGGATTTACTGCTGGAGAAGATGTAGATGTGGTCATTGAAACGATGCGTGGTCATTCATTAGGTCGCTGTATCTATGATGGATCAGCTCAACCTAATACAGGTATCCCTGGAAATGTAGGTGGCTACACTCATGAGCGCGTTATTCATTCTCCAAAGGCTGGACTATTTACAGCAAAACGTCATATTGGGGATTCTGTACAAGCTAATGAAGTAATTGGTTATGTTGATGAAGAACCAGTAAGAGCGAAAATTACAGGTATTCTACGAGGCATTTTAAAAAGTGGGCTCATCGTATCAGATCATTTTAAGTTGGCTGATGTGGATGCTCGTTGTGAAGAGTCTCATTGCTATAGTATTTCAGATAAATCCCTTGCTGTCGGTGGAGGTGTATTAGAGGCTGTTACCGCTTGGGATTATGAAAGGAATCTAGATGGAAACAATTTATGATGTGATGAAAGATCGTCTACAGGTTACTGAAACTACTGTGATGGTTACTGTTCTATCCGGTCCTCGTCAAGGGGATAAGACTATTTATGCTGAAGATGGAAGGGTTCTATACGGAACTCCTATTGAAGGATTTACTGTAGATAAAGCAAAACTAAATTCTCTCTGTATGGTAGGCGAAATGGAGTGTTTCGTACAACCTGTAGAAAATGATCCGTCAGTTCTCGTATTAGGTGCAGGTCATGTTAGCCGAGCTATTACAGATTTGCTGTTGTTTATTGGCTGTCGCGTTACAGTCGTAGATGACCGTCCAGAATATGTAGTGCCTGAATTCTTTGATGAACGTGTTACACGTAAGTGCTTACCTTTAGAAAACTTCAAGAACGATTTACCTCTTGATGAATATACTGGTTTTATCATTGTGACACGTGCTCATGAGTACGATAATATATGCTTAGAACAATTACGAGGGTACTTGCCTACCTATATGGGCGTTATGGGCAGCCAAAAACGCATCCATCATGCTTTTGAAGTGTTGCGTGAGCAAGGATGGACTCAAGATGAGTTAGATATGGTATATGCGCCTATTGGTCTAGATTTAGGAGCTCAAACGCCTGAGGAAATTGCATTATCTATCGTTAGTGAATATTTGGCAGTGGTGCGTGGTAAAAAAGGCGGCTCATTGCGGAAAGGTAGAGTGATCCATGAATCGTGAGTTTATTGAATACCTTAGTGAACGTAAAAACGAAACCTTAGCAGTAGCCACTATTTTATATACCTGTGGATCCACACCTCGTAAAGCTGGTACATCTATGGTTGTATTTCCTGATGGATCTATTTTTGGTACTATCGGCGGTGGCCGTGCGGAAAATGAAATCCGCCTAAGTGCGGTGGACTCTTTGAATAAAAAAGAAGCTCACCGTCGTATCGATGTTCATCTCGATGATGACGTAGCTGTTAAAGAAGGCATGGTTTGTGGGGGCCAAATGGATGTTTGGATTGAAACACAAAACATCTAATAAAAATCTCATTCAGCGTTTGTTTATAAATTTACAGTACTCTCAAAATGAGTTAAAATATAAGGTACAGTCAAAGAATTGATTGTACCTTATTATTTTGTATAAGGAGCTATTTTTATGCATATTGACGCACTTATACATACCTTTAGGCTTCTTGATATCGTTGATATCATAATCGTTGCTATTGGTATTTACTATTTATATAAATTGCTTAAAGATACACGGGCCGTTTCTCTTTTAAAAGGTCTCGTTATGTTGGCAATTTTAAATTTATTGAGTCATCTGTTAAATCTATACGTTATCAACTGGATTTTGCAACAAAGTATGACCGTTCTTCTCTTTGCGTTACCCGTTGTATTCCAACCAGAATTGCGTCGTGCTCTAGAACAATTGGGGCGTGGACGAATCTTCAGCAAGGCACAAAATGTAAACGAAGAAGAAATGGATATGGCCATTAATGAAGTGATGGCTGCGGCTCGCGTTATGTCTCGCGAACATACGGGGGCACTTATCGTTTTTGAACGTGAAGTAGGTCTCAATGACTTTGTAGATACTGGTATTCTTATCGATGCTGTATTGAGCCGCGAGTTGATTAAAAATATCTTTGTTCCTAGTACACCGCTTCATGATGGGGCCTTGATTATTCGTGATGGGCGAATTCGTGCAGCGGGCTGTTTGTTACCGTTGACTGAGGACCGCACATTGAGTACTGAACTAGGTACACGTCACCGTGCAGCTATTGGCTTGTCTGAGCAAACTGACGCTGTCGTAGTCGTTGTTAGTGAGGAAACAGGGACCATTTCTTATACATATGGCGGTCATATTTATCGCCATTTACCAGAGGATCAAATTAAAGAGGCATTGCGTACCTTTATGGAACGCCCTCGTCAAACCATTACTAGTATGTGGAAATGGAGGGCAAATAAATGATGATTCATTTGAAACGCAATTGGCCTGCTAAATTATTATCCTTGTTAGCAGCTATCGTCATGTGGTTCTTTATTATGCGCGATCAGAACCCTGTGATGGAAGTAACCTACATAATACCTGTACAGGTTCAAAATCTCAATTCTGGCTATATCATAGAAGATGCACCAGATGTGGTCCGTGTTGTTCTGGCTGGCCCACGTGATACCATTATGTCTATGAAATCAGATAATTTACGGGCTTATATTGATGCATCTGGTGTAAAACCAGGTCAAAATAATGTAACTATTAATTTTACGCCTCCTGCAGGAATGAATCTTGTAGAGGTTAAACCAGATAACATCATCATCAATGTTGATGAATATGCAGAGAAAACCATTCCTGTTGAAATAGTTCCAATCGGCAAGTTCTCTGATGATATTGCTTTGAAATCGGTAACGATTGTGCCGAAAGAGGTAACTGTTTCTGGTCGTAAGCAACAAGTTAATGCAGTGAGCAAGGTTGTGATGAAAGTCAATGTGGCTGGTCAAACGAAGAATTTTAGCGCTGTTAGTACTTTAGAAGCTTGGGATACGGCAGGTAATGTACTGGATGTACATATTAATCCAAACCAAGGCCAAGCACAATACGAACTCAACTTATTACGTAAAGAAAAGGCGGTTCCTATTACTGTTCCGACTGTTGGTACAGTAGCAGAAGGTTATGAAGTTAAATCCACGTCTGCTACACCAACGCAACTAACAGTTACAGGTCGTGAAGAAATGATTGATTCCGTTACAGAAATACAAACGGAACCTATCGATGTATCGGGTGCTACTGAAACTGTACAGGGTAACTATAATTTAGTATTACCGAATGGAGTTAATAGCAATACCACAACGGTACGGGTGAAAGTAGAAATACAAAAGAAGGTACTTAATGGATGATAAGTTTTTTGTGAGGCTTTGAAATCTTGCGACAAAGACCCTAATAGAGTGAATATTTCTCTATTAGGGCCTTTTTATGATTTATATATTAGCTTTTATAGTAGTGTTGTATAATAAAGATGTATGACTATTTTCTTACTGGTCAAGTGGTAAAGAATTTTGGTCAAAGATTAAAGAAGTAGGCTCACCTAAAAGGGAGGCTTTAATAGGAAAGCTATGATTAGAATAATAAATCTCCGCGTGGCTGTTACGGTTAAGTCGGATATCAAAAGTATTGTAGAAAAGAAATATCCCCCGTTGCGTGGCGCTATTGAAACGATTCATGTTGTTCGACGTGCCGTAGATGCCCGTAAGAAGCCAAACATTGTTTTTGTATATACCCTATTCATTGAGGTTCATAATGAAGCTCAAGTCATGAAAAAACTTGGTAAAGAAAAGGATGTATCTATATTTGCTGCAGAAGATCCAGAACCTATCGTTTTGGGGTCTGTACCCTTAGCACATCGTCCTGTTGTTATGGGCTTTGGCCCTGCGGGGATGCTGGCAGCCTTTTACTTAGCTCGTGAAGGCTATCGCCCAATCGTGCTTGAACGCGGTCAAGATGTAGATACACGTAGTCATGATGTAGAGACATTTTGGAAAAAGGGCATATTTAAGCCTGAGTCCAACGTACAATTTGGGGAAGGTGGCGCAGGAACTTTTTCCGATGGTAAGTTGACAACTCGCATTACTCATCCGCGTTTACATGAAATATCTAAATACTTTGTAGAGTTTGGTGCGCCTGAAGAAATCTTATATAAACATAAACCTCATGTAGGTACTGATAAATTGCGTACCATGGTAAAAGCCATGCGTGAGCGCATCATCGAATGGGGCGGTGAAGTTCGCTTTGGTTCAAAGGTAACGGATTTGTTTATTGAAAATGACCGTATCGTAGGCGTTGAAGTTAATGGTAGTGAGCGTATTGATACGACTGTTGTTTTGTCTGGTGTAGGCCATAGTGCACGTGATACATATGAAATGCTTTATAAACGCAATGTGGAAATGACGGCAAAACCATTTGCTATCGGTGTTCGTATTGAGCATGATCAGGCTGTAATTGATGAGTCCCAATATGGTGTAGAACCATCTAGTTTGGGCCTCGGTGCAGCAGAATATTCTCTCGTATACCACGATAAAGAATCAGGCCGTACTGCATATAGCTTCTGTATGTGCCCAGGAGGTCAAGTAGTAGCATCTGCCTCTGAAGATGGTGGCGTTGTCGTAAATGGCATGAGTTTATACGCTCGGGATAGCGGTGTTGCTAATAGTGCTATCGTAGTCAACGTAGGTCCAGATGACTTTGGTACTCATCCGTTAGATGGCGTCGCATTCCAACGAGAATGGGAACGCAAGGCCTATGAGTTGGGCGGTTCTAACTTCCATGCGCCTGCACAAACAGTAGGGCAGTTTTTAGGGCTTTCACAAGCACCTAGTGTACAAAATAGTATATATAGCTACGAGCCAGGTGTCGTGAATTGCGATTTACATGATTGCTTGCCATCATTCGTCACATCTGTATTAGAGCGGGCCTTGCCATACTGGGGGCGTCGCATCCGAGGGTTTGATGATCCTGCGGTGTGTATGACAGGCGTTGAAACGCGTACCTCTGCACCGCTCCGTATGGGGCGCAATGAAGAACGCATTTCTCCTACTGTAGGAGGTTTTTATCCTATGGGTGAGGGGGCTGGCTATGCAGGGGGAATTATGAGTGCTGCCCTTGATGGCGCGGAAACGGCCATTTTATGTATGGCAAAATACGCAAAACCTAATTAGTGGGGATTATACTGATGGATTGAATTACAGTATAGATTCATACTATTTATGTAATATAGATGTGACTTTATAGTAGGTATGCTTTCTATATTATGATATAATACACAACAGTAATTATTGAAATGATACACACGGTAGATATATAGACTTGTGAAACTTTCACAAATCCTTAGAGGAGGATAATTATGGCTCGTTTATTTGGTACAGATGGTGTACGTGGTGTTGTTAATGAGTTTTTAACGCCGGAATTAGCCTATCATTTAGGTCGTGCGGCAGGAACGCATTTTGGTAAGAAAAAGGATCATCCTACGTTCTTGATTGGTCGCGATACGCGAATTTCTGGTTCTATGCTTGAAAGTGCATTAGCGGCGGGCATTTGCTCTGTTGGTGGTAATGTAGTAATTGCAGGTATTATCCCAACTCCAGCAGTAGCGTACCTTGTACGTCAACAAGGTTTTGATGCGGGTGCTGTTATTTCTGCATCTCACAATCCATATCCAGATAATGGCATTAAATTCTTTGATGGTAATGGCTATAAATTACCTGATGAAGTGGAAGATGAATTGGAAAAATATGTTCGTCAAAGCGCAGATAATGAATTGGCGCGTCCTACGGGTGATGGTATTGGTAAAATTGAGTTCAATAGTAACTTGGCTCATTTATATGCTCATTTTGTACGTCACACAATCGATACGTCCCTTGAAGGGTTGACTATCGTTTATGATGGTGCCAATGGCGCAGCTTCCAGTGTAGGTCCGGAAATTTTGTCTGGACTAGGTGCTAAAGTCATTAATATTAATGTGAATCCAGATGGTTTGAATATCAATCATCATTGTGGTTCCACACATATTGAAGGCTTACAAGTAGCCGTACAACAACATAATGCAGACCTTGGTATTGCTAATGATGGCGATGCTGATCGCTGTTTATTGGTTGATGAAAAAGGTCAAGTCCTCGATGGTGATCAAATTATGTTGCTATGCGCCCTTAAGTTGAAAGAAGAAGGCAAACTTAAAGGGGATACCATAGTTGGTACCGTTATGAGTAATATTGGATTCCATAAAGCAGCAGAAGAACTTGGTATGAAAACAGTTTCCACTGCTGTTGGTGATCGATATGTATTGGAATACATGCGTGAACATAATCTTTCCGTTGGTGGTGAACAATCTGGTCACGTAATCTTTTTAGATCACAACACCACTGGTGACGGCATGTTAACAGCTGTTCAAGTGGCAGCTCTTATGAAGGAGAAAAAGCAACCTCTTTCTGAGTTGGCCGGCATTATGACAAAATACCCACAAGTTCTTGTAAATGTTCGTGTAGCTACAAAAACTGGCTGGGAAGATAATGACCTCATCAAAGCTGCTATCGTAACAGCTGAAGGAGAACTTGGTGATGAAGGTCGCGTTTTAGTACGTGCATCCGGGACAGAACCACTCATTCGTGTCATGGCTGAAGGGCCTAACCAAGAAGAACTACAATCCCTGTGCCAAGAAATTGCTGATATTATCGGTAGAGAACAAGGGTTGGCTGAATAAAAGTAGGGTGTGAGGAGGCAGAGGAGCTTGCGACGATGAAGCCCACATATCACTTTGTTCCGAGCGTAAGATTTTGCGAAGCAAAATCCACTGCGAGGAACCATCTTTACAATGATTAAATTTACTGTGCTTGTGAGCAGTAAATCTATTCAACAATTTCATATTAAAGGCAACCCCTTCTATATATATCTTTTCTCTGTCTTACGTAAAGTCGGTCTAGGAATATATATAGGAGGGGATTTATTTTATATTTATTTAGGATGGTTATCGAATGGAACTGTCCTTGTTGCGTGAATATTTCATCATAGGGATCTTATAAAAGTTAATAATTCTATTTGGCATAGCATAGATTAATGATAAGAGTAGTATATTTACAATTAAAATTTAGCGGGGGAGTGCTTTAAGTATTAATTATAAATTCAATAAAATCAGCAGCATATAGGAATACTCTAGATACGAAGTAATAGCAAGATATTAATTCTTATGAAGGATTTGATAAATAAGGTTTTAAGACAAGGAACTTAGAGAGTGTTTGTTTTATAAGTTGATATTATATAGCATTAGATTAAATTGCAAATAAAATATAATATAGTTGTGGGAAATTCCTTATAAAAGAATCCTTTTCATCATTTTTATGAAAGATTTATGAAAAGTTAAAATATGGATAATAAAATATTGTTAGAATGAAATAAATACAAGACAATCTTGTAAATTTGACTTTGGAGGTGAAATATTGGCAGATTTAGTGTTTGAAGAAATTGAGGAATCTGAACTTTTTGCAGATTATACAGCAGACTGTTCTGGTAGTCGTTCCGATTGCTGCACAAGAGTTTGTACTAGAAATCAATCTCTTGCAACTGAAGAGGACTGGGGAAAATTTCTTGAAATTGAGAGTGGTGTAATCCAGTATTAGAAGTAAAAAGCTGATGTTACGATATAGGTAATATCAGCTTTTTAGGTAATGCTATGAAATTAAATATGATAGGTCTATGTTTAAAAAAAATGGGAGAGATATCGCTTGATGTTGATACTCCTTATTTGTATGGTGTTGAAGGCTCACATGCAGTTTTTTTACAATTAATAGGCGATTTAAATATAGAGGTCTTGGCGGCGGTATTTCTTGATAATACTAATAAAATAATGAATTATTCAGTTTTATCAATCGGATCTGTAAATAGTGTTAATATACATTTGAATCAATTAGTAAAGTTAGCATTAATAACTAATTCTAGTAAAGTGATAATAGCTCATAATCATCCTAGTGGTGTACTAGATATAACAGATGCAGATATAAATACAACGAGATATATTGCAAAATTATTGAAAGTATTTGACATAGAGTTAGTAGATTCTTTAGTTGTAACAATTGAGGATGTGATTTCAATTCGAGGGAGTATAAAGAATGGATAATAATATAGTATTAAAAATAAAGGACTCTGTAGATTTATTTTTAACCGATGACCTTCTCTTAACCGTTTATTATATGAATACCAGGGTCCGAAAAACTTTTAAAGTAAATAGACTTACAATAAGTTTGTTAGAGGCTATAGATGGAAAATCTAATCTTTATGAATTATCAGCAATTATTAATTTACAACCTTCAGATATAAAAATATTAATAAAAGCTCTTTTACATCATAGAATTATTACTCCTGTATATAATAAAAATAATAAGGCGGTTAGTGCTAGATATTCTAGACAACTAAATTATTTTTCAGAGTTTTTTGAAACTGAAGAAGAGGGATATTTAGCTCAAGAGAAATTATCTAAGTATAAAATTTTAGTTTTAGGTTGTGGCGGAGTAGGAAGTACTATTGCTATACAGCTGGCTATGGCAGGAATCAAAAACTTTATATTATTCGATGATAATATAGTTAGGAACTCTGATATAAGTAGACATTTATTTTTTCGAGAAAAAAACATTGGGCTACATAAAACGGAGGCATTAGGACTATTTTTAAAAAATATTGATAAAGATATCAAGGTAGAGTGTTTAAACCAATATTTAGAACCTAATACTAAAATAGATCATCTAATAATGGATTCTGATTTTATAATTAATACATTAGATGAACCATATATTGGCTATACAGCAGCAAAAATATCGAGAGTTTGTGTAAAACATAAAAAGGCACATTATATTGCAGGAGGATTTGATGCACATTTGGCTAGTACCGGCGAACTGATTATTCCAGGAGTAACACCATGTGTTGAATGTTATGCGATGTATTTTAAAGAAAAGCTTAAGGGGTGGAAACCTAAAAAACATCCTGTTGTTGCTCGTAGTGCCGAGTTAGGCGGTTTAAGTAGCTTATCATTATTTTCGGCCTCTTTTGCAAGTATTGAAATAATTAAATATTTATTATCCTTAGTTCCTATGGAAGACTCATATAAAGTCCGAGGGGAGTTTTTGTTTGATACGATGGAATTGACCTATTTAAATGTACAAAAAAATAAGTTGTGCCCAGTTTGTGGAGAAAAAGATGATGTATAAGCCAAAGTTGTCTTCGAGTGTTTCTGTTGTCAAAATTAGTGATTCTATTTTAGAGTTCTTTCAGACTAGCCGAAGGCACCAGATAAGAATAAAAGTTAAAAATGATGATATTCTTAATATCGTATTGCAATTAGATGGAAATAGGGACATTAATCAACTTATTCAGGATAATAATGTTGATGAGAACCAATTGCTTAGATTACTCAAATTTTTAGAAACCAAGGGACTTTTAGATGTTGTTAACGATACTGATAAGTTTGAAGGTTATGATAAATACCGACGGGTAATTAGGTTTTTATCTGAGTACTCTAAATCAGAGGAAAACTTGTTACAGATGTGGTCTAACATCAGAAGATCTCATGTAGTCATAATTGGTCTTGGGGCGGTTGGATCATGGGTTGCCACAAATTTAGTCCAGAGCGGAGTTAAACAAATTTCTATAGTTGATCCTGATTGTATTGAAGCTTCAAACTTGCATAGACAAATGGGGTATTTTTATAATTCTATTGGCGAATATAAGGTTGATGCTTTTGAATCATTTATAAAGAGTATGGATCCTCAAACTGAAATCCATAAATATTATGAATTTATGGATAAAGATAGTTCGTTTTGGAATTCGATAGAGGATGCTGATTTGATCATTAATTGTGCAGATAAACCGACAGTTGATGAGACATCTCTAATTGTAGGACAGTTCTGTATGCAGCATAATATTCCACATATAATTGGTGGAGGATATAATTTACATTTATCATTGTTAGGGCAAACAATTATTCCATTTAAAAGTGCATGTGTAAATTGTTTTAGAAAGTCACTTGAAGAAGAAAATAATATAGATAGTACTAATATAAAAAAATTACAAGTGAAAAATCGTAAGGTAGGAAGTTTTGGTCCGGCCTGTGCAATTATTGCTAGCTTCATAGGGATGGAAGCTATTAAAGTTCTTTCTAAATTCATTTTGCCTTCAAATCTAAATCGACGAGGAGAGTTTAATATCTATACAATGGATATTAAGTATAAAGATTATAATCAACGTAGTGATTGTGAATGGTGTGGAGATAATGGATATTATAAAGATAGAAAATGCTTATGAAAATAATTTAAAACATATATATTTAGATATTCCTATTAATAAGTGGACTTGTTTTATAGGGCCTTCTGGTAGTGGAAAGTCATCATTAGTTTATGATACCTTATTTGCAGAATGTCAAAGAGAATTTCTTGATAGCTTAGTATCCAATCAATATGGGCAAAGATTATTAGAGAAGGCCAAAGTAGATAATATAATTAATTTAAAACCGGCATTGGATTTGTCTCAAAATTATTATAATACCAATCCGAGATCAACAGTAGGAACGTTTACAGATATAAGTTATTATTTGAGAACTTTATATTCTTTATATGTATACTTAGAATATAAAGTTATGGTAGATCCCTCTTATTTTTCACCTAATAATGCAAAAAGTGTTTGCTCAAAGTGTAAGGGAACTGGGACAGAGTACTGCGTAGACTTAAATAAATTGATACCGGACAGAAGTGTCAAGCTCATTCGGGGGGGGATTACTTTTTTTTCAGGCGGTAAAGATAGTCTTGCAATTAAGAAACTTGAGGCATTGTGCGAATACTACAAGATTGATATAACAAAAACTATCGATGAACTATCTGCAAGTGAGTTGGATAAATTGTTATATGGAAATATTAAATATCCAATAGAGATAATTTATAAAACACCAAAAGGAAGAAGAAAAAAAGAAAGTATTCTTCTTAAGGGCGCAATGGAAGAGCTTTCTGTGTTGTTAAAAGATATTAGAACACCGTCTACATTTATTTCAATTGAAAAATATTTAGGTGAAACTGAGTGTAGTAGTTGCTCGGGATCTGGGCTGAATGAGGATATTCTAAAGTATACAATTAATGGACTCAATATATATGATTATGAATCTTTACCAGTATATATTCTGAAAAAATATCTTATTAAATTGGAAACTCAAATATCTAAGAATACATTAATAGCACAAATTAAAAATCTTACCAAAACCATCACTGATAAAATTGATGGCCTGATAGATCTGAAAATAGGGTATTTATCATTATCGAGAAAAATTCCTACTTTATCAGGAGGTGAATGTCAGCGTGTTAGATTATCGAAGCAATTAGGCTCTTCTTTAACTGGCCTTTTATATATTCTAGATGAACCTTGTAAGGGGTTACATTATAAAGATATTAATTCAATAATTAAAGCTACTAGGTCCCTTGTTGAGAAAGGGAATACTGTAGTAAGTATTGAGCACAATTCACCATATATTTTATCTGCTGATAAAGTAATAGAAATGGGGCCTTGTGGCGGCCCTCAAGGCGGCTTCGTTATTGATGAAGGTAGGATGGTAGGCTTATGTGATAAGAAAAATTACTCCCTACCAGCTTCGCAGTTAGATGAATGTGAGTATATTGATATCAAAAAAATTAATAAGTTTAATTTGGTTGATATTGATATTCAATTGCCGGTAGGTTGTATTACAGCTATTACCGGTCAGTCCGGTGTCGGTAAAAGTACGTTAGCGAATGTTATTTATGATTATGTAAGTAAAAAATTATATAAAAAATCTTTTAAACATGCTTATATTGTAAATCAGAAACCAATTGGTAAGAATTCGAGATCAACGTTAATTTCTTATCTTGGGATATATGAGCATATTAGAAATATTTTAGCAGATACAGATTTGGCAAAAAAGAACAAAGTAAAGCCAGTTGATTTTAGTATGAATTCAGGTCATGGTCGATGTGAAACTTGTAATGGGGTTGGACGAATAAAATTAGATTTACCATATATGGAAAATGTTTTTTGTAAATGTTCGACTTGTGATGGCAAACGCTTTAACGAAAATGTATTAAAAGTTAGATATAATGGAAAAAATATTTCTGATATTTTAGATGAATCTATTTCCGAGATTAAAGATATATTTAAAGAGCATTTATCTGTTTTTAAAATGTTAGAGTTTTTAGTTGAAATTGGATTAGGATATTTGAAGCTTGGGCAGCTGACAATGACACTATCAGGCGGAGAGGCTCAGAGGATAAAAATTGCTAAGTTTTTAGCTAATAGACAAAATAATTCATTATTTATATTAGATGAACCAACAGCCGGATTATATTCGTCTGATAAAGTATTAGTTATGAATATGATTAAACAATTATGTTCCAAGGGAAATACGTGTATTATTATAGAACATGATTTTAATGTTATTTGTAATTTATCAAATTATATGATTGATATGATAACTGATAATCAAAATTATGTGAAGGTAATATATGGACCAATTGATAAAGTAGTTAGTAATCCTTTATCATCATGGTATGATTTGTTTTTATCTGATATAACTTAAAACTATTAATATTCTGTAGCTATAGGTAAAAGAAGCTTGGTTCAGTTTAGGAACCAGCTCTAAATATTTATCTTATTATGATAGTGAAATAAATGAGTCTTTAGCGGTTATTTATATATTTGGAGTAAATTGATTTTTAGTAATGCATTGCTAGAGATGTTATTATTGGCTATAAAAAGAAATTTGTTAAAGGGGAAAATAATGGGCTTGTTTGATTCAATTAAAGAAAGTATTAAGGAATCTTATAATGATTTTCAAGAAGGTAGACGATATTATAAAGACAAATATGAATGGCGTGATGATGAATGGATAATTCGACGTTATGAAGAGTTGAATGATAGGGCAAGACGTAATATTATGAATATTAAAGATGGTGAATTATCAGCACTACACGATATTATGCGTGAAAGAGATTTATTAGATGATTAGCATAAGGTAATGCCCTAAATGTTAAAGAGGATTGTGAGCTCTGTTACTTGCAATCCTCTTTATTTTTTAGATGTTGTAAATTATTTGATGTATGTGAATTATTTATCAGCCACAACGAGTTTATATCCATTTAAGTGAATGTTACTACCTGTTGTGTCTTCGTTGTTCAAGGATTTTATATAGCTGTCGCCTGTGAGTATCCAATTGGAGTCTTTGCTGAGTTTCACAGTTACTTCTTTAGCAGCATTGTCTGTGTTTACAGCGCCTACAAGGCTAGATCCATTTGTCATGTCTAGTGCGATGGTACTGATTGAATCAGCCATAATATTACCGCTTAGTTCTTGATTAGATGTGCGGAGTGTAAGATGACCGCCGTTCTCACCAGTTTTTCCCCAACGGGAGTCGGCAGCTGCTTTCACTAGGGTAGAAGTGTTCGGCATAGAGATTACATTGTTAGAAAGGTCTACTTCAGCAGTAGTGTTGTTTACATAGAGGAACGCACCTGTAGCGTGAGTTGTAAGTGTATTATTCTCTGCTTTCAGACGAGCAATACCGCTTTCAGCATCACCAGAGAAGCTTTGATATAGCATGAAACCATTATCTTTGTAGCCTGTTACATTGGAGTTTGTAAGGGTAATGGAGTTCTTACCTTCTACGACGCCAATTTCACTGTTATTCGCTATGCCGTTGACATTGTTCACTATAATATTACCCGTAGAGTAGATGACAGGACTGCCTTCGCCAGATGTCGTAAGTTTGGCTGCTTCTGCGGTGATAGTGCCTTCTCCGCGATCTGTAGCAAGTGTAGCAGAGTGAGCCCCTTCAGTGGTGATAGTTAGATTTTTGCCATTTACAGTGCCTTTATAAGTGGCATCTAAGCCACGAGAGGAATCGCTTTTTGTGTGGATATTAGTGTTTTCTACGTTGATAACTGAGCCTTCACCAGTGGCAAAGACTGCGTTAGACCCTTTAGAATTAGATGTAATATTGCTACCTTTGATGTTAATTTGGCTACCCTCGATACCGAGGACTACTGCATTTTGACCACGGAAATTGCTGTTGTCATCGCTTGTAGTGTCTCCTGTTTTATCGAAAACGCTATTTTCAATATCAATTACCGCTTTATTTTTACCGATAAAAGCATTCTGATCGGCCGTTGTGTTTGTCATCGATTCGTGAGCAATAGATTTGTTTTCTGTAACGATAGTTGTGCCTTTAAAAGTACTAGGATCTACTTCAACTTGTGGTGCCATTCCATTAGGAGCACCATTTTGCATAGCCATTGGAGGCATACCGTTAGGAGCGCCAGAAGGAGGATTTCCATTTTGAGGTATTTGGTTAGATGTGTTTGTAGAAGATTGACCCGCAGGTGGCTTGCTGTGAGGTGCACCATTTGGAGGTGTGCTTCCTTGTGCGGATGGTACTGTTTTAGTTTGTTCTGTTGTGGTTACAACTGCTACGTTAGTACTAGTTTGAGTCTCTGTGGCTAAGGTTGGAATAACCGCTAATGTCGACAGAGCTGCACCAAGAACTGCAGGTAATACCCAACGACGCAATTTTCTATATGACAAATTGTTCTTTTTAATTTTATGTTGCTTCTTTATAGTTGTTTTATTCATGATTATCATCTCCCAAATTATATACAACATTTTGAAAATACAACAAAATCTAATTGTGTAAAATTTAGAATGATAGAAGTATAATTTCTTACAATGAAAAGGACGTGAAGCATAGAAACAATCTTTTCTATTCTTTTTGAATTATCTGTGGTGGTTTACTTTTTATCGATTTTTTTAGTATAATATACGTCAGTACATATTTTATTTTGTACTGATTCTGCCGTATATCACAGAAAGGAATTCCAAATTCGTAAAGGCGAATAGCGCAAGTACCCGCGAAGGCAGTCGTTAGGGTAGACGAGGTGAAGAGTGATCGAGTCATCAGCGGATGCTCTTCCGGCATATTCATGTCGTAACAGGTATTAAAAAGCCCATCGGTAACGATGGGGACAAAGTATATCTGAATGGATTGTATTGAACTAATATTTAATACATTAAATAGAATATTAATCTAGAACATTAATTAGTTAGCCTTAGTTTTTGCTGGGGCTAGAAATACCCCCAGTTATAGGAGGATATACGTATGTGCGGTATCGTAGGATACATTGGCTTTAATCAAGCATCTGATTTCTTGTTGGACGGTATGGCAAAGTTAGAATACCGTGGTTATGACTCTGCAGGTATTGCTGTTATCGGCCCTGAAAATGTAATTAAAATTCAAAAGAAGGTTGGCCGTCTTGCTAATCTTGAGGCAGTTGTGAAAGCAGATCCTAATGAAGGAACTGTAGGCATTGGTCATACACGTTGGGCTACACACGGTCGTCCATCCGACATGAACGCCCACCCTCATGCATCTGAAGATGGTAAATTTGCTGTTGTACACAACGGCATTATTGAAAACTACATGCCTTTAAAAGAAGAGCTTATTGCAAAAGGGTACCATTTCAAATCTGAAACTGATACAGAAGTTGTAGCTCATTTGTTAGAGGATATGTACGATGGCGATTTCGTGGGCACAGTACGCCGCATGCTAGCTCGTGTTGATGGTGCGTATGCTCTTGAAATCATCTGCTCCGATGAGCCAGATAAAATCATTTGTACTAAAAAAGAAAACCCATTGGTTATCGGCCTTGGCAAAGGTGAAAACTTTGTAGCATCCGATATTCCAGCTATCATTAACTACACACGTGATACATACATCTTGAGCGATGGTGAATTAGCTATCGTAACTCGCGATAATGTATCCGTATTCGACCGTGAAGGCAAACCTGTTGATAAAGAGGTATTCCATGTTAACTGGAATGCGGAAGCAGCAGAAAAAGGTGGTTATGAGCATTTCATGTTGAAAGAGATTCATGATCAACCTAAAGCTGTTCGCGATACATTCGGTACACATATCTCTGAAGATGGTAAAACAGCAATCTTTGATGAGCTAAATTGGACTGCTGAAGATGTAGCAGCTTTCAATAAAATTCTCATCGTTGCATGCGGTACTGCATACCATGCAGGTCTTGTAACAAAACAATATATTGAAAACTTGGCGCGTATTCCAGTTGATGTGGAAATAGCATCTGAATACCGTTACAGCAACCCATTGACTGATGATAAAACATTATGTATCGTTATTAGTCAATCTGGTGAAACATCCGATACATTGGCGGCTTTGAAAGAGGCTAAACGCCTTGGTGCCAAATCATTGGCCATTACCAATGTTGTTGGTTCCAGCATTTCTCGTGAAGCAGATAACAAAGTTTACACATGGGCTGGCCCTGAAATTTCTGTAGCGTCCACAAAAGCGTACACTACTCAATTAGTAGCGGGCTTGTTATTCGCCGTATACCTAGGTCAATTAAATGGTAAATTAAATCCAGCCTTAGCCGAAGAAATTCTTAGCGGCGTTAAAAACTTACCATCCTTGATTCATGAAATCTTTGAAGTAGACGAAGATATGAAAGCCTTTGCTAAACATTATGGCTTCAAATCTGATGCATTCTTCTTGGGCCGTGCTATCGACTATGCAGTAGCGATGGAAGGTGCTTTGAAGTTGAAAGAAATTTCTTACATCCACGCTGAAGCATATGCTGGTGGCGAATTGAAACATGGTACATTGGCTCTTATCGAAGAGGGCGTACCTGTTATCGCATTGGCTACACAAGAGGATGTGTACGATAAGATGATCAGCAACATCCGAGAGGTAAAAGCTCGTGAAGCTATTGTAATCGGTATTGGCATGAAAGGTGACGAAGAATTATCTAAACACGTAGACCACACAATTTATGTGCCTCGTGCGAATAAATTTATCGCTCCAATCTTAGCGGTTGTACCATTGCAACTATTGGCGTATTATGCAGCAATTACACGCGGTGCAGACGTAGATAAACCACGTAATTTGGCTAAATCTGTAACCGTAGAATAATATATAACCAACAGTGTCAAAGCACTGTTGGTTTATTTCAATATAGGGAGACTATTATGGCAGTTATATTTTCCGGCATCCAACCAAGTGGGGAGTTAACACTTGGTAACTATTTGGGGGCTTTACGTAATTTCTTAGACTATCAAGATACTGATGAATGTTACTATTGTATCGTTAACCAACATGCGATTACGGTACCGCAAGATCCAAAAGAATTATTTCAAAACACTCGTAATTTGGCTGCATTGTACCTTGCGGTTGGCCTTGATCCTAAAAAGGTAACATTGTTTGTTCAATCTGAAGTACCTGAGCATGTTAAGCTCGGTTGGGTTATGCAATCTATTAGCTATGTTGGCGAATTAGAGCGTATGACTCAGTACAAGGATAAGTCTCAAAAGCAAGGGGATTCTATTCCTACAGCATTGCTTACGTACCCACCATTGATGGCGGCAGATATCTTGCTATATGGTACAAACTATGTTCCTGTAGGTGAGGACCAAAAGCAACATCTTGAGTTGACTCGTAATTTGGCAGAGCGTTTTAACCGTAGATTCGGTGAAACTTTCGTAGTACCTGATATCAAGGTAGGCGAAGGTGGTGCTCGCGTTATGAGCTTACAAGAGCCAATTAAGAAAATGAGTAAATCTGATGATAACCAAAATGCTACCATTCGCCTTTTGGATGCACCAGATTTGATCGTGAAAAAATTGAAACGAGCTCAAACTGATTCTGATAATGCGGTTCGCTATGATAAAGAAAATAAACCTGGCATCTCTAACTTGATGGGAATCTACCGTGCTATTACAAAAGACAGCTACGAAGCTATCGAAGAAATGTACGCAGGTAAAGGTTATGGCGTATTTAAATCCGATATTGCCGATCTTTTAGTAGCAACCCTTGAGCCAATTCAACAACGTTACAATGAATTGATTACAAGTCCTGAGTTGGATGTAATTCTCGATGAAGGGGCTGCTAAGGCTCATGCTAAAGCGAGTCAAATGTATCGTAAAGTAGAGCAAGCTATGGGCTTGTGCCGTAAATAAAATCATATAGTAGACTTTCAATTTGTGAGGTAAACCATGACGAAACAAGAGGCGATGGAACGCTTTTCATCAGGTGCCGTACAACAGAGCTTAGAAATACATCGTGGTATACAATGGACCGGTTGCATCATCGGTCTAGTTGCGTGTGCGTTGATTGTAAAATATATGCCTTCAGACTGGGCGGAACGTGTATGGTATTATCTGTTGTTGCTCGTGATATTATGGACCCTTCATAGATTAGGTGAAAGTCAAGCTTTTATCTGTGAAAAGGGCCTCGTGTTAAAACGTAGGCCTTTTTCTGTGAAAGAATACTTTCACAGTTTATTCTATGGGGATGAATATTTCGTCTTTGTTGATTATGAGCATATTATTGGATTCACTGAGGAATGGCGTGAGTTGCAAGCAATGAATGGTCATGGTGGGATCTATGTGATACCACTTGATCTGCATCAGGTGGCGTACAAGGATAAAATGGCGATGATTGAGGCCATTCATAAACATACGCAGTCATAAAGTATAAGTACGTAGCATCATGCAATATAGGCATACAGAAATATAAATATAGGACTACAGAAACATAAAGCAAATGAATCTAGAATCATAAACTATATATGTGGAGAGTCTGTAAAATAAAAAATGTAAAATTCATCGAATTAACTATTTACAACTTTAATGAACTAAAGTATAATACAATCATTAAGTACGGAATCTAAATCTGTATTGAACATATTATTAAGTAGTAAATAGGCGATAATCGCCGTGGAGGATAGTTATGAATTGGAAAAAGATGATGGCCGTTGGCCTTGCAGCCGTGTCTATGATGGCATTTGTAACAGGTTGTGGCGGTGACGCTAAAAAAGCTAGTACAGAATTGCCTAAGAAAGTTGTTATCGGTTTAGATGATAGTTTTCCTCCAATGGGCTTTAAAGATGAAAAAGGTGAAATCGTTGGCTTTGATATCGACATGGCTAAAGAAGCAGCTAAACGTGCTGGCATGGATGTAGAGTTCAAAGCTATCGACTGGTCTAGTAAAGAAGCGGAACTAAAATCTAAAAAAATTGATGCTTTGTGGAATGGTTTAACAGTCTCTCCTGAGCGGGAGAAGAATATTTTGTTCTCCAATACATATATGAAGGATAAACAATACGTCATTGTTCGTAATGACGATGACTCCATTAAAGGTAAAGCCGATTTAGCTGGTAAGGTAGTAGGCGTGCAACAAGCTAGTACTGGTGAAGCAGCATTGCAAAACGATCCAAGCGGTAAGACTGTTAAAGAAACAAAATCCTATGCGGATTTTGTAAGTGCCTTCATGGATCTTGGTATTGGTCGTGTTGATGCGGTTATTGCTGATGGTGTAATCGCTCGTTATCTCATGACAAAAGAACCTGGTAAATATAAAATCGTAGAAGGTACTGACTACGGTGTTGATAATTTCGCTGTTGGCTTCCGCAAAGATGATACTGCTTTGCGTGACAAAATTAATGGTATCTTAGCTGAAATGAAAAAAGACGGTACTGCTGATAAAATTGCTGAAAAATGGTTAGGATCAGGCGCAGACTTAGATAAGAGCGATGCTAAATAGTACAATTCGTGATATACTAATAGTACTATGGTCAGTAGGTACAACTGATAATTAAAGAACGAAATGTACACTAGAGAAGCGGCCAGATGGCCCTTCTCTAGTCGTGTTTTGAAGGAGTCTTTCATGTTAGATTATTTATTGCAGATTATCCCAACTATCGCTGATGGTTTAAAGGTAACCGTATCGCTATTCTGTATTGTATGGATTTTATCTATTCCTGGTGGCATTTTAATGGCTATGTTACGCCTATCTAAATTGCCTTTAGTAGATAAGTTTGTCGATGCGTTCGTATATTTAATGCGGGGCACACCGTTGATGCTACAAATCTTATTCGTCTATTATGCATTACCAATCATCACAGACGGTGCCATTCAAATGGATGATGCCACGGCAGCAGTTCTTACCTTCGTATTAAACTATGCAGCTTATTTATGTGAGATTTTCCGTGGGGGCATTCAATCTATCTCTCGAGGTCAGTACGAAGGGGCGAAAGTGCTTGGTTTTACCTATGCACAAACTATGCGTAAGATCATCTTGCCACAAATGTTTAAACGTGTATTGCCTCCTCTTGCGAATGAGACGATTAACTTATTGAAAGATACATCTCTTGTATATGTATTAGCGATGAATGATATTTTGCGTATTACAAAATCTATCGTACAACGTGACTTTGATATTTCTGCATTCCTCGTGGCAGCATTATTCTACTTGATCTTTACCTTTATTTTAACGAATATCTTCAACTACTTAGAACGAAGATTTGCTGTATACGAAGATTAATCTAATTCTATGATAGTTTGTCGTATATAATGATATAGCTAGTTTTATAGGTGAGATACTTTTATTTGATGCTATAGATGCGATTTTGTAGATGAGATATCTTTACTTGAGGTGCTGGTTATATACTTAATATGACGACGTAAGAGGTACTTATGACATTTGTAAATATGGAGCGTATTGAAAAACGCTTTAATAATCAATCAGTATTGCGCGATGTGTCGCTTAAAATGAATAGAGGAGAAATCGTTTCTATTATTGGACCTTCTGGTTCAGGTAAATCCACATTTTTACGCTGCTTGGGCCAGTTAGAAACAATTGATGGAGGCTCTATTACCGTTGATGGTACGGTTCTTGCTAGTACTGAAAATGGGGTTGTAAAATATGCTTCTCCTCAAACTCAGCATGAATTATTGCTTCGTATGGGGATGGTATTCCAATCTTTTAACTTGTTCCCACATATGACGGTATTAGATAATATTATGATTGCTCCACGTATGGTAAAAGGTATGAAAGATGATGAAATCTCACCGATTGCAGAGCAACTACTCAATAAAGTAGGGTTATGGGAAAAACGTAATATGTATCCATCTCGCTTGTCTGGTGGTCAGCAACAGCGTGTAGCTATTGCTCGTGCGTTAGCGATGAATCCTGAAATCATGCTATTTGATGAACCTACATCTGCTCTCGATCCAGAGCTTACTGGTGAGGTCCTTAAGACGATTAAACAATTGGCGGACGATCACATGACGATGATTATCGTAACCCATGAAATGAACTTTGCTCGTGAAGTATCGGATCGTGTTATCTTTATGGCTGATGGTGTTATTCAAGAAGAAGGAACACCAGAACAAATTTTTAGTCATCCGCAGAACGAAAGAACGAAAGCGTTCTTGGATAATATGTTATAGGAGGTTCTATGAAGTTACGTTTATTTGCGGCAACCTTAGCTGTCATGGCTTTGGGAACGACTTCTATTATGGCGGAAGGTTTACAGAAGACGCCTGATATACCTTTATCTATTGTGGAATCTCAGAAGGATTCCGCATCTATTTTGCCAGAACAATACAAATCCTATGCTACTAAGATGAACACGGTGGTGAAGGATTACAAAAATGGTTATATGTTCTCGATTCCTTGGCGTGTAGCTGATGGCGTTATGTTAGATATGGACGTGCGTAGTGAAAGCGAACATATTCAAGGGTATTCCTTCAATTTAGCGGGCCCTACGCAAGAGGATTCCTATACAGTATCTTTTACTAAGCGCAATAATACACCACAAGAAGGAATATCTCAAAAAGAATGGAATACAACTTGGTATGGTGTACCTATTAAGGGCATGTCTAATGAGGAGTATTTAAATATCTGGCGCCAACATAGCAATAACTTTGAGCATAATGATATTGTTGGTGGGTTCTTTGCTAAGAAAGGTGCAGTTTCCGCACGCTGGGATAAGAGTACACCAAAATCTTATGCAGATATGACATCTACAGAGCCGGTTCAGTCTGTATTTGAAGCAGAATTTATCATGGAGAAAGATCCAACTCATCGGTACAATTTGTCTAGTACGTATGCACCTGTTCGTGCAGAGTTTATGGAGCTAGGTTTGATGGAGCATACAATTCCATCCTTTGAATTGATCAATAAGCGCGGTTCTAATGCTATTAAAGGGGTAAAAAAAATATTAACCGGCACAAGCGATATCAGTGTAGCTGAGGGCATCAAGTTTGCTTATCCAAAAGGCTTCACCCGTCTTAATGAAAAGGGCAAGATTGCTTTTACCAAACATAATATACGCCTTGATATTGAGTCTTTTACAATCCCTGTACAAGCTGTCAGCTCCGGTATGCCAACTATGATGGCTAAGCAGATGCTTGGTGATTATTATCTTAAACAATTGGTTGATGTGAACAAGGCCACGATTACTCGTTATGAAACGCATATCATTGACGGTAATGTGATGTTCTATTTGGCGGGCCATATGAAAAATCCAAATACATCTGATACATCTGTAGCGGAACCAGTATCCTTTGGTGCAACAATTATTCTTGGCAATGAAGGTAATGTAGCAGTAGCTCGAATGATTGGTCCATCCACTAGCAATCTTGCTACTCAGGAACTTATAGATATATTAGATGGTTTTAAATTGACTACTACACTTAATACAAATCAATCGTCTCAGGTTCTTTAATATACGCATAATATTCTTTTATTTGTATAATTCTGTACGATTTGTGCTATAATGTAATAAATCCTCAGAAAAAAGAGGAGTTTTCCTTGATGGTCTAGAATATATTAGTATAGGCTAAACGATATTTGATCATATCCCCTTTGAGGGATTAGGAATAGGAGGGGTTATTATGGTTACCTACAAAACTATTGTCGTACCTACTGATGGTTCTGAAAATGCTAAACGTGCGTTGGAACATGCTCTCGCTGTAGCGGATCGCAACCAAGCTGAATTGATTGTTGTTCACGTTGCAAATATTGTGTCTGCTATTTCCAATTTTGATCAAACACCAATTTCTGGTGGATATGTATCTGAGCAAATTGCTGAGGATATGGAAGAAACTGGTAAGGAAATTCTTAATGATGTAGTGAAAGAAATTCCTGCAGGCGTAAAAGTTAAAAGCGTATTTGAAGTTGGCTCCCCTGGACCTGCACTACTTGCAGTGGCAAAAAAATATAATGCTGATCTCATCGTAATGGGTAGCCGTGGTCTTGGCCCTTTGAAAGGCTTATTCATGGGTAGCGTAAGTAGCTATGTAACTAGCCACTCCACTTGCCCTGTATTGATCATTAAATAATTTATATCTTATATCTTATATAGATATGATAAAAAAAGAGACTTTGGTTTCTCAAAGTCTCTTTTTTATGTTAAAAATGATATAATGTCTATATGTATGCCATACATATTGGTGTTATACGTTAAGACGTATCGATTAGTGACATAGAAGAGCTACAAAAAAGAATGGATAGGATTAAAAAAGGGGGATTATATGACCGACAAACAAGAATCATTGCTGAAGCTAGCAGAACTGTTTAAAATCTTGGGTGATCCTACACGCCTTAAAATAGTAGAGCTATTACTAGAAAATGAAATGTGTGTTAATCACATTGCAGAAACCATGGAGATGGGACAATCTGCTATTTCTCATCAATTGCGTGTATTGCGCCAAGCGCGCCTTGTTACATATCGTAAAGATGGGAAAACAGCATATTATTCTCTAAACGATGATCATGTTGAATGTTTAGTTCGCATGGGGATGGAACACGTAGCTCATCAATAATTTAAATTTTTTATAATGAACACATTTCGTCCTACTTAGGATGAAATGTGTTTTTATATTTTATATATTTTATTTGAGTTGTATTTGATTATGGAGAAGTATATAAAGTGAATCTGTTAATGAAAAATATAGGAATATTAGTGGTATTTTTAGCTACTGTATTCCTATCAACAAAATCTATATGGGCAAAACTAATTTATTTAGATTCACTGAGCCCCTTGAATGTTCTTGTGTGTAGGGCTGTTTTATCATTACCTTTTTTTCTTATACCAATGATTCGTTTTGATTGGAATAGCGTGAATAAAAGTAAGGTTTTTAAATACTCATTTTTTGGAACTATTCTTTATTTATCTTCATCTATAGCTGACTTTATAGGATTATTATATATATCTGCCTCATTAGAACGTGCCGTTCTATTTACATTTCCAATTTACGTTTTTCTGTTATCTTCAGATTTATCACGCATTACATTTTCAAAAGTAGTTCTAATTGTATCTACTGTGCTAGGCTTAGCAATTATGTTTAATCCTACCGTTGATAACCACCTTACAGATACTTTAATAGGTATTTCACTAGTTTTACTTTCTGCCATTTTTTGGGCGTTGTTTATTATTTATAGTAAGAGGGCTGTTTCGAATATCAGTCCTACTATTTTTACCAGTACTTATATGTGTATAACTACAGTACTTTTACTTCTCGGCTTTATAATTGATAGCAAAAATTTTACTACATTTTCAACACTCCAAACACATACTATGATTTATTTAGTATTTTTGGTCATTTTTTGTTCTATCATTCCTTCATACTTGATGTCTTTTGGTCTTAAAAGAATTAATGCATCTCTTGCAGCCGTTATTAGTGCAATGGGACCAATAGTTACTTTAGCTTTAGATGTAGTTATTCTTAATCATAATTTAGCCTTGAATGAAATTATTGGTGCTATAATTGTTACAGCTTGTGTAACTTGTTTAACAAGGCTAAATGCTAAGGCATAAAAAATCACTCATAGTCATATGGCTATGAGTGATTTTTTATAACTATGATTTTTTATTTTAATATAATGGGAATAGATAATAGGCTATAGTAATAAACAGTGGCATAGTTATAGCGGATAAAATAGTTGTGCCCATTACAATTTGTGTAGCATATTCTGGATTATTCTTCATTTCAATAGCAATAAGAGACATATTAATAGCCGTTGGAACGCTATAGGTTATAATGGTAGTTTGCGCCGCTATTGGATGCATAGGTCCATAGAACATAATGAATAATATAGTAATACCAGCTGCTATGAGTGGACTTACAACGAGCCGTAATGTGGTAGCAAGCATGACATCCATCTTAAAGAAGTTTAGCGGTGTTCTATTAATTTGAACACCCAAGGCAATCATAGCGACGCCAACGAAAGCATTGGCAAATATATTGAGCGGTGCAAAGAAGAAGAGACCGTGTAAATCGAAAGGGAGTAGGTGGCAAAGTAGTGCTAGTGGGATAGCATATACCATGGGCATGTGGAATACGACTTTTAGTGCATCCCGAGGGGTTAATCGTCCTGCTCCCGCTTGGTAGAAACCGTAGGTATTACTGCTAATAGTTTGTATGATCATGATAGATACAACACTCACTAAACCTAGATTAGCATAGGGGGTAGCACCATCGATGACGTATGGAATGTTAGTAAATACAAAGATAGCAAGGGCGACACCCATATTCCCAACGTTATTAAACATAACGCAGTTTTTTAAGGTTGCAATCTTAGCCACATCATATCCTTGCATCTTACCTACCACATTTGAAAGGATGGAGTTTAGTATGAGTACACAGAGCGCACAGAATACAATCTCCAAAGTACCTGAGTTAAGTTTAGCTTCATACATCGCTCGAAATATAAAGGTAGGTAACAATATATAAAAGTTTAGTTTACTCAGCGTATATAGATCGAGTTTAAATTTTCTATCTAATATAAATCCCACGCCTATAAGTACTAAGATAGGGACCATAGAATTCATAAAAATATGGCCTACTAATTCGAATAGATTCATCATCTCACCTAGAGTTTTTCTTTAATATATTAGTTAATATATAAGGCATAGTTTTAATGTATCGTATAACTATATAGCAAATATACAGTTACTTTATATAAGTTAAAAGTGAATAAGCGTTACGAAATGTGCTTATTCTTTATAATATTATCATACCATAGTATGTATTTTTTGGGATTTAAAAAATTATTGATTATGATTACTTATCATAATCATCAGAAATATCTATGCAATATGTGTTTTTTGATATACGACTTTAGCTATCGATTTATAGTATAATATGAATATATTGTATATTTTAATTTGTTAGTACACGAGGTGTCTCTAGGTGTTACCATAGCTTTTACAGTGTGGCGTTTTAAGGGATACACAGGAGGAATTATGAAACGAATTTTATTAGTGTTAATGAGCGTTTTCATGTTTGCCTTTTTAGTAGGATGTGGTAATGATGCAAGTAAACCAACTGAGTCGGCTAAACCAAGTACATCTGAAAAGATTACTGTACAAGCTGCAGCAAGCCTTAAAGGTGCTCTTACTGAATTGGCTGATGCTTACAAAAAAAGCCATAATTTAGCAGATGATCAAATTGCTATTAACTTTGCTGGTTCTGGTACATTGCGTCAACAAATTGAACAAGGTGCACCTGCTAGCTTATTTATCTCTGCTGACGAGAAAAATATGAAAATGTTACAAGAAAAAGATTTGGTAACTGATGTAAAACCATTCGTAACTAATGAACTCGTTCTCGTAGTTCCAAAGGGCCAACCTAAGGTTGAGCTAAATCAAATCGGTACAGTAAAGCGTATCGTTTTGGGCAATCCTGAAACAGTACCAGCTGGTAACTATGGTAAACAGGTATTAACAAAACTAGGCGTTTGGGAACAAGTTGAACCTAATGTAGTATACGCTAAAGACGTAAAAGCTGTAACAGCTTCCATTAGCCAAGGTGCTGGAGATGCTGGTTTCATCTATAAAACTGATGCTATCGCAGCGGGCGATGCAGTTGAAATCTCTGCAGTAACACCGGCTGATTCCCATGATCCAGTTATCTATCCAATTGGTATTATCAAAAAATATGACAACGCATTGGCAAAAGACTTCTACCAATACGTAATGAGCCCAGAAGGCCAAAAAGTATTAGAGAAATACGGTTTCTCTACTTCTAAATAAGAGTAAAACGCTAGCTTTCAGGGCTAGCGTTTTCTTATGATACAATAGAGATATTATCGGTATTACTAATAAGATTATTTCTAACTGTATGCTCTTTTTTACTCATTTGTAGTGAGGAGTGGGGACTGATTAATAATCTAGCATATGATTTAGGACATAAATCTTATTTGAAAAATATTTTAGAAATAATGGATACCGCAAATATTTTAAATTTGTTGTGTATAGAAAGGGGGCGTGACATGAGTCCATTCTGGCTATCATTATGGGTAGCAAGTATAGCTCTTATCATAGTTATTTTAAGTGGCTTAGGGACTTGTTACTGGATGAACCGTTGTAAGTGGGGTGGTATTGCCATTCTTGATGCACTTATTACCTTGCCACTTGTACTGCCTCCGGTAGTTGTTGGTTTTGCGTTACTTATGGTATTTACTCCAGGTTATGCGTTTGGTGCTTGGCTTGAAGCTCATGGTATGAGTGTTGTTTTTGCTGCATCCGGTGCCGTGATAGCCTCCTCTGTAATTGCATTTCCGCTGTTTTATCAAACGGTGCGTTCAGCATTGCAATCCGTCGATCATAATATGGAGGACGTAGCGCGTACATTAGGTGCTTCAGAGTTACGTATCTTTTTTACTATCTCCGTACCACTCGCTTGGAAAGGCATTTTGACGGGCAGTATCTTAGCCTTCTGTCGTGCTATGGGCGAGTTCGGTGCTACCATTTTGATTGCAGGCAATATTCCAAAGGTAACGCGCACCATGCCACTTGCTATCTACTCTTACGTAGAGGCAGGGCAGTACATGGATGCTTTTGAATTAGTTATCTATATTTGTGTGCTCACATTGGCATTGTTGAGTGGAATTCACTTCATCACAAAGGGGTCCTTGTTCCATCACATTGATAATAATTAGGAGGTCCGATGATTACATTTTCCTTTACCATAGCTAGACCTTCTGTGACTGTGAAAGCCGATGGGGTACTTTCTTCTGGTATTACCGTGTTAACAGGCCAATCTGGCAGTGGTAAAAGTACATTTATTAAGTGCATTGCAGGTCTTGTGAAACCGACTACAGGTAGCATTCAATATGATGAAACTATATGGGTTGATCGCGACAAAAAAATCTGGGTACCTGCTCAAGAACGTCAAGTTGGCTATATGCCACAAGGTAATATCGTATTTCCACATTTATCGGTGGAACATAATATTACCTATAGTAAACGAGGCACGTCAGAGATGTGTGACAGCTTATTAAAACGCTTAGGCCTTGAGAAATATCGTAAAACGAAAGCAGGTAGCTTGTCTGGTGGTGAGCAGCAACGCGTTGCATTGGGGCGTGCTCTTTACTCTAAACCAACCATCTTGCTTCTTGATGAACCATTATCTGCACTAGACTGGAATTTACGTAAGCATGTTCGAGAGGATCTTGTTTCCATTATTCGCGAATGGGATGTGCCATGTGTATGGGTTACCCATGATGAAAGCGAAGCCGAAATGGTTGGAAATCGGCACTGGACCTGTGAAGATGGGCTTATAGTAAGGTGTTAGCAGTTTTACTTATGAATCCAACGATGGATGTTACGATAAATGCTATTGTAAAGGCTGGTAGTGTTGCACCTATGGAGCTTTCACTATGCAACATATAATGGTATAAACCTACGGCTATAGCCCAAATCAACCCGCGAACTAGATAAGCCGATAGCGTTTGCACTTGTTGGCGATTGACAAAATAGTCTGCCAACAAGATGGCAATCATTGGAGCAAAGACGGATCCGATGAGATATAGGAATTCTGTAATATCGTCCATCGGATATAGGATGGCTGCAATGGCGCCGACAATGGTTACGATAATAGCTACGCCTTTACTAGATGCTCCATTATAGATAGTCGTACTAGATACGCCAGCTGAGTAAGCGTCCATGAAGGTCGTAGTTACAGTGGAGAAGATAATGACGATGAGTCCTGCAAGACCAAGGCCTGCGTTCATCATAATAGTAATGATAGAGTCCCCACCGCCGAAGATCGCCGCGCTAAGGCCCAAGGTGTACATGGCGACACTCGTTACGGTGTAGATGGTAGCACTTGTTAGTGATGCGGAGAAAGGGCTTTTGCTTTCACGAGTATAATCACTGATGAGAGGTAGCCAAGACAGTGGCATAGCGATTGATAGCTCAAGGGCTGCTATAAAGCTCATATTGCCATTAGTCATGAAGCTACTGTCACTAGGCCATTGAGAAATCATGTGAACTCCCATGTAGAGTGTGAGGCCTAGTAATAAAACAGATACGATAGCTTGAATATAGCCTGTATTGTGGAGACCGATGAAGAGCCATAAAATGACGAGCGCCCCAATAGCAATAGTCCAAATCATAGGAGATAGGGGCGCCAGCTCTTGTAAGGCAAGCATAGCATCGTAAATCATGATACTAGTCCAACCGATTAGTTGGATCATATTTAAAAAGGCAAAGCCCTTTGCCCCTAAGGGACCAAAGCTAAAGGCTGTCGTGTTCATACTGCCTTGCCGCAAACGGCCACCAATGAGTCCTGCTCCAAAGAGCAGAATACCGCCGATGATATGGCCTAAGATGATGGCATATAGTCCTTGAGTGAGGCCTAAGGGTGCCAGATAGGTGCCGGTCATAATCTCCGCTATAGATAGGGCGGCACCAAACCATATCATGGCGAACTGTGGTTGTGTAATGTGTGTATTTGTCATACGTCCTCCTTGCCAGGAAGTCATAGAAAAAGCCGAGCTCATGGGAACTCGGCTTTTAATCCTCTATGTTCCCTACGTTGGCATTATCCAAATCAGGTTATGGGTTAAAGCATTAGCTTACTCTCAGCCCACTCGTGTGAGCACCCCGTTATGGCTTCATTATACGAGGTGGTGGGAGAACCGTCAATTCTTTTGTTGCATAGATTGTATAATGATGTTATAACTAGAGTATAAAAATATATGGCCACTAGGGGTGCTTTTGCTGAGATTGACCATTCAAAACCCTAGACCTGATCCAGATAATACTGGCGTAGGGAAGTGGAATGAAACATAATACCAAACTATTACGAGACCATTCCATTTGAGGTGGTCTCATTTTTTATTTAGTTGGAGGTATTATGAAAAAACTGATTATTGCTAGTATATGTGTAGCCTTAGGTGTCGTCTTATCGACTACGTCGATTCCCATTGGCCCGGCCCGAATTTTTCCATTTCAACATATGATAAATGTGATCTTAGCCGTTATAGTTGGGGCGAGATTCTCCGTAGGCGCAGCCTTTAGTACCTCTTGCTTACGTAATGTACTAGCACTAGGCTCTCCGCTAGCCTTTCCTGGTAGCATGATTGGGGCTTGGTTATCTGCTTATTTATATAAGAAATACAATTCCATATGGGCGGCGGCTCTAGGAGAAATCATAGGTACAGGTATTCTCGGGGCTTTTATTAGCTATCCAATTGCTAACTTTCTACTAGGCAAACCATTGGCGTTGTTGACCTTGATTACCTCTTTCTCCATGAGTTCTATTAGCGGAGCTTGTATTGGCTTCGTGGTATTACAAATCTTATCTCGACGTAATTTGTTACATAAGGAGGCATAATGAAACTACATACAGCATTAACAATTGCCGGTACCGACCCTAGTGGTGGCGCTGGCATTATGGCCGATCTAAAATCATTCCAAAGCCGCCATGTATATGGTATGGCAGTGGTTACCTCCGTAGTAGCCCAAAATACAACAGGGGTTCACCACGTAGAACACCTATCGCTAGAAAGCATAGAAAAACAGTTACACGATGTATATTCAGATATTCTTCCTCAAGCCGTTAAGACAGGTATGATTGCTTTACCAGAGATGATGGATCTCATCTATCCTTATGTGAGTAAGAACATCCCTTATGTGATGGATCCAGTTATGATTGCCACCAGCGGTGATCGACTTGTATCGGATGAGGCCGTCGATTTCTTAAAATCTAAACTCATTCCGGTCGCCACAGTCATTACACCTAATCGTAGCGAGGCAGAGGTGTTAGCGGATATGTCTATTACTTGTGAAAGTGACATCACAACAGCAGCTAAGCGTATTTTACATGAATTAGGACCTCGAGTGGTTATTATAAAAGGCGGCCATATTGGAGATGATGCAACGGATTATGCTTTCACCAAAGATGGAGATGTGCGTACGTGGACAAGTTCTAAATATGATACTGTTCATACTCACGGTACGGGCTGCACCTTCTCAGCAGTTATTACGGCAGAGCTCGCTAAAGGACGTGATATAATGGATGCTATTGGTATTGCAAAGGACTATATCGCTCTAGCTATTAAACATAACCCTGCTCTTGGTTATGGCTGTGGACCTGTTAATCATATGGCTTATGGGTTATTGGTAAATGGCCCTCAAACGATGGATGAACTTTTGAAAAATGACTAGAGGAGATAGTTATATGACCTACAATAATCCAAATATAAATGGTTCAACTTGGTCCAAACTGAATATATTAGAGACTCTACGTAAAAGAAATCCTCTCGTTATTTGTATTACCAATGATGTGGTGCGAACCTTTACAGCTAACGGTTTACTAGCCATCGGTGCATCACCCGTAATGAGTGAGTGTAGCGAAGATTTAAAAGATCTTATCGTTCATGCTGCGGCTCTACTCATTAATATTGGGACAGTTACACCAGATAAGGTTACCTATTACAAAGAGGCTGTTAAATTAGCGAAGGCTCATGAGGTACCTATTGTGCTAGACCCTGTGGGCTGTCACGCCGGAGCTTATCGATTATCTGTTGTTTTAGACTTGATTAAAACTAATGCTATTTCGTTGCTACGAGGGAACCAAAGTGAAATCAAATCCATCTATGATGCTCTTAATACAAATCATAAGATTGACAGTTCTCTCTCTGGTAAGGGCGTAGATGGGGCACAAGTTGAGGATAGCGCAATTATAACGTATCGTCTTGCACGCCAAATTAATTGTCCTGTTGTCGCAACGGGCGAAGAGGACTACGTTTCTGATGGAACTCTTATATTTGCAGTTCCTCATGGTCATCCAATCATGACAGCGGTAACAGGGACCGGCTGTCTATTAGGGGCTGTCTTAGCTGCATTCTTTAGTTCCTATTATCCATTCATGCATAATATGTCTATCGGTGAGTTTCTTGCGTATGCACTGGCTTACTATGGACTTGCTGGTGAAAGTGCGGTTAAGGTGAGCGGTGTAAAACCTGGCATCTTTAGTGTGGCATTTATGGATGCCTTATATGAATTCGATGATGCGATGCTTTTATCTAAAAATCGAATACGCCCCGTAGTTGTACCTGATCAATTAAAGGTATATTTTATTAGTGGTACACAGGATGTAGGATTTAATGAAAGACATTTATTGGACACTGTTGAAGCTGCTTGTCGGGGTGGCGTTACATGCTTTCAGTTTAGAGAGAAGGGCACAGGAACATTAGAAGGACAACAGAAACTAGAATTAGCTCAGCAGTTAAAAGAAATCTGTGCCATGTATAATGTGCTTTATATTATTAATGACGATGTAAATTTAGCAGTGGCTGTTAATGCTGATGGTGTTCACGTAGGACAAGAGGATATGCGTTTAGAAGACGTTCGTAATCTTGTAGGAAATAAGGTTGTTGGTATATCCATTCATTCTGTGGAGGAACTTCATAAGACTGATGTAGTGTATGCAGATTGTGTCGGTGTAGGCCCTATGTATGCCACAAGTAGCAAACCTGATGCACAAGAGCCGTGCGGACCAGATCGTATTACTGAGTTACGAGCAGAAGGCTTAACATTACCTTGTGTTGGTATAGGTGGGATTACGTTAGCTAACGCAACGCCTATTTTGCAAGCTGGTGCCAGTGGAGTAGCCGTAATATCTGCTATTGCTCATGCAGATAATCCATATGAAGCAGCAGAAGAATTTAAAAATTTAGTAGACCAAATAAAAATCTAGCAAAAGAATGCAAAAAAGACGATGACAAATGTCATCGTCTTTTTGTTAAGGAAGTTGTCAGTACTTACTGTAAGTTTAGATTGTACTTACAGGTATAGTTTTATTAAAATCTGTACTTACAGGTTATTAATCTAGTTAGTGTCGTACTTATAGATTAGATGGATTCAACGAAACGGTGGAAGAAAGCTTGTGGGTGTGCACATACAGGGCAAACTTTTGGAGCTTCTTCACCAACGTGTACGTAACCGCAGTTAGCACAGATCCAAGCTACTGGTTCGTCATTGTGGAATACTTTGTTACCGGATACTTGAGCTGCTAATGCAAGGTAACGAGCTTCATGACGAGCTTCGATTTTACCAACTTCGCGCATTTGGAAAGCGATTTTAGCAAAGCCTTCTTTTTCAGCTTCGTCAGCGAATTCTTTGTACATTGTAGTATGTTCGTAGTTTTCACCAGCTGCTGCATCGCGAAGGTTAGCTTCGATATCAGCGGAAATATCGCCACCATGAAGAGCTTTGAACCACAATTTAGCATGTGCAGATTCGTTGTGAGCTGTTTCTTCGAAATAGTCAGCGATTTCGTTCATGCCAGCTTTACGAGCTGCACTAGCGTAGAATGTATATTTTTGGAATGCTTGGGATTCGCCAGCAAATGCTGCTTGAAGATTTTTTTCAGTGTTAGAACCTTTTAATTCTGCCATTTTAATACTCCTTTGTACTTACGATAATTTTCAAAATTGTTACTTAACGTATATATTCATAACCACTTGGTTGTGAATGCAATGGAATAGAATACTTATTCTATCAATTTCGAGGGCGACTTCGCCTTAGTAAGAAAACTTATTCTTAGATTAAATAGACACTTGCTTAACTCTTAAAATAGTACTTACTTATTTGTGTGTTTCGGCACTTGCCGTCTTAACAGTTTTATATACAATGTGTTAACCGTATACTTAACGAATAATCATTGTTGACTATATTGTAACATACTAAATGAGAAATGCAAGTCTTTTTGTAAAATTTATTTCGAAAATTTTCTAAATGATAAATATTATCAATGTAGTAAAAATGTGGGTTTATAAAGATTGAATAGTATGGGATTTATAAAAAATCTTTATTTTGATATTGAGAATGATAACTAAATGAAAAATCATTATTGTTTAGTTATTAATGTTGATTTCTTTAGATGCACTAATATTTCCCTATAAAATATAATGATTAAGATAAACATTTTTGTGATCTTTTGGTGATTATATAATACTATTTTTCTTGTGTTATGGTTTTAATTATAAGAACAGCAGACATATCAAATCTGTACATTATATATTTAGGGCGAAAATTTTATGGTTATGTAATAGACGATTGAACTATAGAATCAGGATATATTTATAGAATCAACTATTTTATGTATAATAAATATATAAATACTGACAGAAGTTAAAGGAGGCGCTATGGCATTTGTTAGATATTACGTAGGCGATGTAGTGAAGATGAAAAAATCACATCCTTGCGGCAGTGATGAGTGGGAAGTTAAGCGAATTGGTACAGACTTTCTCATCGTATGTAATGGATGTGGTCATCAACTCTTGATGCCGCGCCCTAAATTTGAAAAGGCTGTTAAGAAAATCATCTCTCGATTGCCGGAAAATGAGTAAGGAGGGATTATGGTACGACTTACTGATTATGTGACAAGTGGAGGCTGCGCGTGTAAGATTGGGCCTCATATATTAAACCGTGTGCTGAAAGCTGTAACACCCGTTACTAACGAACATGTTCTCGCAGATATGACTGGTGCCGATGATGCAGGTGTATATCAAATCTCGGATACCTTTGCATTGGTGCAAACCTTAGATTTCTTTACACCTATGGTTAATGATCCTGGTTTATTCGGTAAAATTGCAGCTGCTAATGCGCTAAGCGATGTGTATGCTATGGGTGGAACTCCTTTAACAGCGATGAATATCGTAGGCTTTCCGGTTCCTCTCGTCGAGCAAGGTGTTTTGACGGATGTGTTAAATGGGGCTGGTTCGATTGTAGCCGAGGCTGGTGCAGCCATCGTAGGTGGACACAGCATTGAAAATAAGGAACCTATCTTTGGGATGTCTGTGACTGGTCAAGTAAATCCCCATCAGATTTGGAAAAATAAAGGTGCTCAAGTAGGGGACGTGTTGGTGCTAACAAAACGCATTGGTACAGGTATTATGAATAATGCGTTGAAAGCAGATTTATTCCCTGTAGGCACGGAACAGGCCGTCACTAGTATGAGTACTTTAAATCGTGCAGCGGCTGAGGTGGCACATAACTTTACAGTTCATGCTTGTACAGATGTTACGGGTTTTAGCCTCATGGGACACTCCGTAGAAATGGCAAGTGCTTCTAATGTGACGATTCATATTAAAGTTTACGATATCCCTCTATTTGATGATGTCATCGAGGCGGCTCAAATGGGGTTAATTCCAGCTGCATCTTATGGTAATCGCAAGGCTATAACTGAAGTGCAAGTTGATGAGGCCTTGGATCCTGTATGGACGGATATTGTATTTGATCCTCAAACCTCTGGCGGGTTATTATTCTCTGTTCCTGCTAGCGAAGGTGAGCCGCTTGTTCAGGACTTTCATAAGGCGGGTATTGACTGTGCTGCTATTGTGGGGACTGTTGAAAGCTTCAGTGGTTTAGCGGTACGCGTTACAGAATAAAATTATAAAAATCAGGTCTATACTATTGAGGATAGATATTAAATTAAATTATTATTAGCTGATAGCTGATAGCTGATAGCTGATAGCTGATAGCTGATAGCTGATAGCTGATAGCTG